>OLGE01000754.1_pt1 | contig 35868 bp, 29 predicted proteins | sample 1605151 | NCBI WGS metagenome assembly OLGE01 (sample SAMEA3888912, study PRJEB22519) | human gut metagenome | biome: human gut; feature: human-associated habitat; material: faeces | place: Denmark | collected 2010
GCAGTTCGTCGGCAAGCAGCTGCCGGTTGTCCTGCACGCGGATGCGGATGAGACGACTGCGGAAGAGCAGATTGTCGAAGGCATGGAGAATCAGCTGGAGAACAGCCGCGGCATCGTTGAGATGCTGAACAAGCTGGCAGAGCAGTAATCCCCTGACACCTCGCGCTGCCCAGCCTGACCGAACGTGGTTAAGCGGAGCGGCGTTTTTTTGTACTTGTGTTCCTTTTCAATCAATGTTATAATAGAAGTGGACGTGTATGTCCGAGCAGATATATCAACGATCGACGATCAATGGAGGCTGCACATGAAAAAATGGTTCTGTGCGCTGGGCATGATGCTGGCGCTGCTGATGTCCGTCGCGCTGGCGGACGGCGTGAAAGTCACCTTTGCCGAGAAAAACGGGCAAATCAACGGCGGCTATGATTATACGATGAAGCTGAACGTGTCGCCCGCAAGCGACAAAGACCTGACGGTTTCCCTGACCTGCGACGGCTTGGATGGCGCGTATTCCGTGGTCATCCCGGCAGGGCAGAAGAGTACCATGCTGACCGTTCCGACGCAGGTGGTGGAGGAGCGCGGCAAGGTCGTTTTTGAACTGCAGAGCGGCGACGGCTACACTGGTGCAGGCAAGCACACGCTGACTATCCAGCGCCTGCCGAACGTGCAGTTCTATCTGGGCATTAACTTTGGCACGGTGGGCAAGAAGATGAGTGTCCGCATGACGGTGACGAATTCATCCACCATCGTCAAGGGCAACAACACCTTCCAGCTGCGCGATGACAAAGGGACAGTGCTGGCGGAAGCAAAGTGGTCGAATCCGAGCGGCGACATGAGCTTCTCTATCACCCCAACCGCTGATATGGAGGGCTACACCCGCCTGAGCGTGTGGCTGGGCGATCGCTGTGTGGCGGATGGCGGTTACCTGACCGTCGTTGCGAAGGGACAGCGCGCCGTCAAGAACGTGGAGACGGAGCGGAAACTTGTCGGCATCGGCATGGACTGCGGTTTCGGCGGCAAGAACACCGATCAGGTGCTGGAAGTGCTGGCGAAGCACAACACGAATATCACCTTCTTCATGACGGGCTATTTCGTCCGCACGTTCCCGGAGGAATCCAAGCGCGTGCTGGCGGCGGGCAATGAAATCGGCGACCACACGAACACGCATCCGCAGCTGACGAAGGAACGGCCATACAGCATGATGCGCCAAATCGTTTTTCCGGCGGAGACCATGGCGGAAACGCTGGGCGTCTCGCCGCGCCTGATGCGCCCGCCGTACGGGGACGTGAACAGCAACGTCATCAGCGTTTCGCGCGCGGAAGGCATGGAGTGCGTGCTGTGGAACATGAGCACAAAGGACTCCATCGGCAAATATACGGTGGCGGAGTGCATCAAGAACGGTACGACGCGCGCCAAGCTCGCGCCCGGCAATATTTTGCTCTGCCATCTCGATGCGAATCACAGCTGGGAAATTCTTGATGCTGTCCTGACCTACTACGAGGAGCAGGGCTACACCGTTCTGCCGATTTCCGCGCTGATTTACGCCACGGGCGGTTCGCTGCCCCCGATGCCCTCCACCCGCGAGGCACTGCTCTACACCGACGACTACTGGCCGAACTGGCTGGCAGAACGCGGCATTGAGATTGAGACGAAGGAATAAGCAAGCAGGCTGTCCGAGAAAAACGGGCAGCCTGTTTTGCAAAAGGTGGAATGCCGATGCACATCACTGACTGGAAAGAGAATTTTATCTCGAAGATGATTACGCGCGGGCGCAATTACTGGCGTGCCGGGGCAGTGAAAAATCTGCACTGCACGCAGGAGAAAATCACTGCTGATGTAGAAGGCACGCGGCTGTATCGGGTTGAGATTACGCTGGCAGACGATGCCGTGGCAACTCTGTCCTGCACCTGCCCTTTTGCGAAAGAGGGCGCAAACTGCAAGCACATGGCGGCGGTTCTCTTTGCGGCGACTCATCTGCCGGAAGCGGAATTGCCCGCGCCGGAGTGGGAGAAGAAGCTGAACAGTCTGTCCGCCGAAACGCTTCGGGATTTCCTTCGCCCGCTGCTGAAAAAGGACGAAGCACTCCGAAATCGCCTGATGCTGTGCAAGGGAGACGAACCTGTCCGTGCGGATGAACGCCGCCTCAATTGGCAGCGCACCCTGACGCAGACGCTTCACGCCGCCGAACGCTATTCCGAAAACGAGTATGACGAATACGCGGAATATGACGAAGAAGAGGAATCACCTGTTCAGGAACTGCTGGAGCTGATGGATGCGGAACTGGCTGATTTGCTGACGCCGGAACATGTGATGCTGGCGTTTGAACTCGTTTGCGACACGGCAATGATGCTTGAATCCGCCGATGAAATTCTTGAACAGGAGGATATCGAAGACGCTTGCCGCGATGCATGGATGCGGATTCTTGCCATCGCAGCACCTGCCCAGCAGTCGGCAATGTACGAGTGGTTCGCCGCTGCATTCCGGACGTGGCAGCCGCTGCCGTATTTCACCGCGCCGCTGGCGTTCTTGTTTTCGTATTCGTGGGACGAAGCAATTCATCAGCGGAATCTTGCGCTGCTGGACGAGAAAATTGCCGAATGGAAGCCGAATGCGCAGGAACGCGGTGGAGGCGCGATGGTGAATCTGCTGAATCAGCGTGAAAAAACGATGCAGCAGCTGCACGCTTCGCAGGAGGACATCATCAGCTTCTGGCATTCGCATTGGAATGTGCCGTATGCGCATGACCGGACACTGAAAACGCTGATGGCGGCGGAAAAGTGGACGGAAGCCATCGAGCAGGTCAAGGCGGATTTGCAGACGTTCGCCGGGGAATATATGCCATGCAAGCAGCGCCGCGAACAGCTGATTTTGCTCTATCAGCGCGCGAATCAACCTGACCTTGCGCAGCAGGCGATTCGGCAGTACATTGAGCAGTACAATCAGTACAGCATGGAGCAGATTGATGCGCTTCGAGCGACGCTTCCCGCCGATGCGTGGCGCGACGAGGCGGAACGTTTGCTGAAACTGCCGACGACAAGCACTATCCGCCTGCCCCTGCTGGCATCCATTGAGCAGTGGGAGCAGTTGCTCCAGCGGATTCAGCAACACAGCAATTTTGAGGGACTGTGTACCTATTTTGACCCGCTGATGGCATGGGATTCCGCCCGCACGCTGGCACTCTACCGCAACATGGTGAATCGCGCTATGCAAGCGGCTTCGTCGCGCGCCGCCTACTGCGAGGTCATCCAACAGCTGGAACGCATGAAAGGCACCGACGAGGGAAGAAAGATAATTGCTGACCTTGCTGAACAGTGGCGCAGGGACTACAAGCGCAAGTGCGCACTGCTGGACGAATTGCAGAAAGCAGGATACTGACAAAAAACAGGCTGTCCGTGCAAAACGCTCGAACAGCCTGTTTTTTTTGCTGCTTACTCTGCCGGGAACAGGAATCCCGCCGTCATTTCCAGATGGTTTTCGCCCGCATAGTCCGGGAAAACCTCATGCATCTTCGTGGTGAAATCCGCCGCGGACGCTGCCGGTTGCAAGCGTCACGGTGGTGCAGGTCGGGGTGCTCACTTTCGCCAGCGCAGCGGACAGCAGCAGCAAAATCATCACCATCTCTAACCCCAAAGAAAACCTCTCCAAAGCCGAAACCGACGCAGCCATGCAAAAAATCGTCGCAGCCAACGTTTTCAACACCCTCGGCGGTGACCTGGTACAAGCTGTTGAAGCTCGTGTTGTCAATCGTAACGTCCAAGTTCTGGCGTAAAAAACACTAAGGAGTGATCCTCATGGAATTTGACAGACTTCTCTCCGCTGCTGCGGATTACGGTTTCCCCATGCTCGTCAGCTCGTATCTTCTGGTCCGTATGGAAGGCAGAATCGAAAAGCTGAGTGCCAATATCGACACCCTAACCCGTGTGCTGCAGGAAAGACTTGTGATGCAATTTCCATATGTACAGCAGTAAACAGTATATACAAGCAAAAATATACTAAAGACTAATCATATGGCACAGGTGGCTGTCGTACACAAAGTACGGCAGCCTCTTTTTATAGGAAAGGAAAATAATATGCGCTATAAAATAATCACCTATATTCTCTTTCTGCTCTTTGCCCTCGGCCTTATCGGCGCAGCCTCCATCGTCAGCGCACAGGCGAGGCCTGCCAGCACCTATACAGCGTATGTGGTACGCATTATAGATGGTGATACCATTCATGTGCGCGATACAACAGGCGAAACCCACCGCATCCGACTTGCTATGATAGATGCACCGGAAAGGGAACAGCCCTTTGGCACGGAAGCAACAAAAAAATTAAGCGAACTGTTACGCCAAGGCACAGTCCGCTTGAAGGTGAAGTGTATTGATAAATATAACCGTGAGGTTGCTTTTGTATATTGCGAAGGAAAGGACGTGAGCGCCGAAATGCTGAAAGAAGGCATGGCACTGCATTACCACATGAACTTCGATAAATGCGAAATGTATGATAAATTCGAAGCAGCAGCCAAGCGCTGCCATAAAGGCTTATGGTTGCAGGAAAAAATTGAGAAGCCTTGGGATTATCGAAGAAAACATAAAGCACAGGAAGAACTTAAACTTTTGGCAATAGAACTCAACAGTAAATAACAAAACGCTCCGCCTACCCTAAAAAAGTAAGCGGAGCATTTTTACTATCTGCTAAAAAATATTTTTACAAAGTGATCATTACCTCACGCGTATACGCCTGCCCTCGCCGTTCGCCAGAAAAATTTCGCCCAGCTGCAATCTGCCGTCCACAATCTTAAAGACATCGCTTTCAAATGTGCCCACCTTGGTTTCAATCTCCACATTACTGAAAGCCAGCTCACCGCTCTGGTCGCTGAAGCTGCCACGCAGGCTCAAAAACGGCACCAGCATATATGTTCCCTTGCCCGTAGAAAAGCTGCCGTATACCAGGTTATTGCCCTTAGGCCCCTCGTTGCGGAACTTAATCTTCAAGGCTACGCTCGTATTTATCTTACTGCTTTTGGCAGCCAGCGAAGCCATCAGATTCTTGCCGTCAACATCGATTTTGTAATAGCGATTATCAAAATGATACAAGCCTATCGCATCAAAGGTACCGCCGAAAATGCTGCCAGTCACATCCTGAAAGGTTATCAGCGCATTTTCATAATGATAGCTGCCGTTGATATTCGTAAAATACAAATCGTTCAGATGCAGCTCTTTCATCGAAAGCGCACCATCAATCACAGGTTTTTTCAGACTGCCGGTCATCTGCCCGGTCACCGTCATCGCATCCTTAACATTTTTCATGCCCAGAGAATCCGGAATAACATCATACAGGCAGATATTGATATTCGCCTTCTGCTCCCCCTTAAGGTCGCAGGTGCCGTCAATATTCAGTCCCTTGCCTGCAATGCTGCCGCCGTAGCGTCCTGCAGCCAAATGCAGCTCCAGCCTTTGATGCTCATGTATCTGCGCCGTGCCGTCCACGTCATTCAAAATAAAGTGACGCTTTTTATATTCTGCCGACAGCACCGTATCATGCAAAATCAGCTTAATATTCGGCAGCCTGCCCTTAATCTGCAGATGACGCTTTTCCATAGGCACCTCGTCCGGCAGGATACTTTCCCTCGCCGTCTTTTTATTCTGCAGAATATCCAGGCGCATTTTATCATCAAAGCCAAGATGAATATAAGCACCGCTCAGCTCCACCTCCTGCACCGTGTCGATGCCGGCTATACGCAGGATGATGTCCTTAGGCTTGATTTTGATGCGTCCCTCCGGTACATCCACCAGACGTTCATGCTCCGGCGAATCCCAGGTCAAGTTTTTAAAATACACGTTGCCCCAGATATCGGCACGCAGCTCCTCGGCCGTCACGCTTCCTGCCAACACCTGTTGCTTTGCCATATAATAGTTAAAAAGCTCCGCCGCATGACGGCTGGCACGCTGCGCCAAAAAGAAATAGACAGCGCCGCCCACAGCCAGCAGGCAGACTACTATCATTGCCAAATAAGTTTTAGATAATCTGCGTATTGCCTGCAACATATAATCACCACTTTCGCTTATAAAACTTCCTAAGCTCAGTATAGCACCACGCCGAACTGCCCGCAACTAATAGCAAAGGCACAGCAGACCTGTCACCAGCATCTGCTATGCCCTTTGATATACGCATATTAAATTGTTACTTCAGGCAGTACGTTCCGTCGGCAGCCTCCGCAACAGCGGCGGCAAAAAACGCCTGCGCCAGCTTTGCAAGATACGCCGTATCCTTAACACCTGCCATCTCGTAGGCGGAATGCATCGCCAACTGCGCCAGGCCGATATCCACCGACTTAATCGCTACCTGAGCGGTAGAGATATTGCCTAAGGTAGAACCGCCTGCCATATCCGAGCGGTTATAGAAAAGCTGCAGCGGCACGTTCGCCTTTTTAGCCAGCAGCTGCACCAGCGCGCCGGATACCGCATCCGTAGTATATTTTTGGTTAGCGCTGTATTTGACAACCACGCCCTCATTAGGATAGGTCTTGTTCGTCAGGTCATTCTTATCCGTATGATTAGGATGCACAGCATGCGCATTGTCCGCCGAAAGCATCAGGCTGTTAGTCAAAGACACCAGATAATCCTCCTCGTCCCTGCCCAGTGCCATGTTGATGCGCTGCAGCGCATCCTTTAAGAAGGTCGCTGCCGCGCCCTGCTTCGTGCCGCTGCCAACCTCTTCGTTATCCAGCATGCAGAATACCGGCACACTCTCGCCTGCTTCTGCCGCCAAAAAGCCCTGCAATCCGGCAAACACGCACTGCAAATCATCCAACCTGCCGCCGGCAACATATTCCTGCTCCAGCCCGACTGTAGTCGCCGGCATTCTGTTGTACAGGAAAAGCTCCGTATCTACAATCTGCTCCGCGGTAACGCCGCAGGCCTCAGCAAGCAGCTTCTGCAGTCCGTCCTTAGTCGCAGCACTGCCGATAAGCGGCAGCATATCCGTCTGCGCGTTCAGCTTTACGCCCTCGTTGGCTTCCCTGTTCATGTGGATTGCCAGATTCGGAATCATCATCAGGTCCTGCTCAACATTAACCAGACGCGCTTCCAAGCGGCCGTCAACGTTGCACAGCACGCGGCCGGCAACGGAAAGCGGCCTGTCCATCCAGGTGTTCAGCAGCATGCCGCCGTACTTTTCCACATTCAGCTTCACATACTTTTTGTCTACTACGATTTCAGCATTATTCTTCAGCTTGAACGCCGGCGAATCGCAGTGGCAGGCGTAAACCTGAAAGCCCAGGTAATCCTTTTGCGGAATCACAAAGGCCAGCAGCGCCGAACCGTTACGGCTGACATAATATTTGCCGCCTTCCTGCAGTTGCCATCTGCTGTTTTCCTGCAGCTCGGTAAAGCCGGCAGCTGCCAGCTCCTCTTTTATATTATTCACGGCAAAAAAGCTGTTGGGCGTTTTATCCAAAAAAGCGCACAGCTTCGCATTCAGCTCCGTATAAGCCATTTCCATTTCTATCTTTCACCTCTTGCAAAAATTCTTGGTATATTACTCTGCAAAGTGCTCACGCAGCAGCTTGATTTCCGCAGCGTAGCCCGGCAGCTCGTTCGGCGTTTCCAAGTAAAACGGCAAGGCGCGCAGCGCCGGATGGTTAATCACCGCCGTCAGCGCCTCCAAGCCGATGTTGCCTGCGCCAATGCACGCATGCCTGTCCTTATGACTGCCGCAAATATTCAGGCTGTCGTTCAGATGCACAGCCTGCAAGCGCTCCAAGCCGATAATTTTATCGAACTGCGCCAGTACGCCGTCCAAATCATTAACGATATCATAACCGCCGTCAAAAATATGGCAGGTATCAAGGCAGACGCCCATCTTTTCGTTAAGCTGCACCCTGCTCAAAATCGCCGCCAGCTCCTCAAAGCTGCGGCCAACCTCCGTGCCCTTGCCTGCCATCGTTTCCAGCAAAACCGTAGTGTGCAAATCCTTGTGCAGCACACTGTTGAGCAGCGCCGCTATTTTTTCTATGCCAACCTCAGCTCCCTGCTTCACATGGCTGCCGGGATGAAAATTATACATATTCCCCGGCACATATTCCAGCATCGCCAAATCGCCCTCCATCACCATCTGCGCAAACTCCAGCAGCTTTTCGTCCGCTGCGCTGGGGTTCATCGTATACGGTGCGTGTGCCAGAATCGGCGCAAAATTGTGCTCCTGCATCAAAGCATTCAGCGCCGCCGCGTCCTCCGGCTTCACAGCCTTCGCCTTGCCTCCGCGCGGATTGCGCGTAAAAAACTGAAACGTATCGGCACCAATCGACAGCGCCGTCTTTCCCATGGCTAAGAAGCCCTTCGATGAGGATAAATGACAACCTATATGTAACACTTGCTCAATCTCCTTTGCTATTTTTCCACCAGCCGATAGCTTTCCGCCAACAGCTCCTGCACCAACGAAATGTCTGCATCCTTTTGCAGCATTACCGTCAGCCAATGCTTTTTGTTCATATGATACGCAGGATAAAAATGCTGCCTGTCCACCAGCTGCTCAATCTTTGCCGGCGGCAGCTTAATATTCAAAACATCAACCTTCCCCGCCTTCGCTAGGCCCAGGCTTTTATAGGGAATCGTCATAAACAAAGCGTACCATTTATTTCTCCGCGCCGTCTTAAAGGTAAAATTCTCCGGCGTTTCCGGCCACGGAGCCTCGGGAACAGTGCCGAAGCGCTGCGAGCAGTAATCCATCAGCTGCAGCTTAACATTGCTTTTAATCAGGCACTGCGTTTTTATTTCTTCCAGCAGAGCCTCTGCTTTCTCACGCACGCTCATCACGTAACCGCTGATGTTATCGGCAACGTTAAAGGGCAGGTACTCCTCATCCGTATCGCGTTCCAAAACATTTACGGATAAGGCCTTGCCTGCAAGCGTAACGACAGCGTAAAACTCTGTTTCCGGCAGTGGCTTGCGCAGTGTCAACCCTGCGCCCTCCCGCACAAAGCCGTAGGCCAACGCTTTTTCTATGTCAACATCATATTGCTCTAAAATCGGATAAAGCATTTCCGTTCTCCCCTGCAAATAAAATTACATGCACCACCGGCATAATTGCCTAAGCAATCAGAACTCCGTCACAACCTCAAAGCGGTACTTTTGCTTAATCGCAGGATATTTTTCGCGGTCCACCTCACTCATAAACATAGCGTAAGGACGGGCGCAAATCTTGAAAGGAGCATACAGCGCCTGATAAACCACCAGCTTTTCGCCGGTCTCCGTGTGCTCGGCAAAGGCCAGTATTTTATATAAGTATTCCGTCGTAGGGTTTTCGACAGTTTCTCTTTTAAAATGGCGCACAATATCGCCCATATGCATTTCTCTAGTCATAGTATTAACCTCCGGATTTTGTTTATATAATTATACTACAAAATACAGCTTATATGCCACGTGCTTCCGAGGTTAATAATTCTTCTAAATGTGTTTTCCAACACAAGCAGTTCAAGATAAACTAAAATCAGCATATATAACATTTAACCGCAAATCTTTACCTTAGCCAAAGCATCCTGAAACTTATCGCCCAGGGAATCTTATAACTAAATTACATATGACACCATGGACAGAAACTGTCATTGTTATAATAAGAAAAGAGCTTTGGAATAAAAATTTTGCATCACCTATGCTTAACTTCATCCTAAAAGCAAAAAAGAGGATAACGTACCGCGAAAGTACATTATCCTCGTGCTGTTATAGGTAACTAACAGCCACATCCCTATTCTGATATTCCAGCCTCATACCAATTCCCAAAAACCTAACAGCAACTTCACTCCGTAAAAAACTATTACGCCGCCGCAGACAATATTCACCTTGCGTAAAAATACTGCATCAAGCCTGTCGCGAAAAACCGAAATCAACAGCGTCAAACCGGTGAACCAGAGGTAAATGATTATGCGTAAAGATTTGCAAACCACTAACAATAATTCCCTTTCATACGCATGCTACCTAAAGGTTTGTCTGTTATAAATTACTCTTTTCTAAGTTCATACCGTGTGGTACGACTTCCACCAATCTGTTTGATTCGACCACTATCTACCATTGCTTTCAGAATACGACCAGCCGTAGACTGACTAACCTCCAACAGTGTCTGTGTTTCTTTTCTGGTAATCATCAGGTGCTCCCTTAAAAATTGCAGAACTTTTTCCTCATTTGAATCCAAGGCCAGATCTGCCGCTTTTTCAAAATCCTTGTGTACTTCTGCTGCTTTCGGAGTGAAATTCACATTAGGAAGAATGATTTTGAAAGCGTTGTTAGTTGTCTTGATCTTCGGTTGCACCAGGGCATTTGCATAAGCTCCCATGATTTTCTTCATGCCGGTGCCATATGCTTCAATCAGCTGCAAGCGGTAAAAAACATTAGCAAGGTGCGGATTTCTGCTCACTCCTCAGTTCTATTCTACTCACATTCTAACCATTCTAACCATTCTAATCATAATTGTCAATCACACTGCTTAGAATATTGAGTAGCAGAGGCATAAACAAGAGCAGCATGTGTCCTAAATTTTATATATTATTCGGGACACTTGGCACAAATTATCAGCTGCCAACGAAAAAAGGCTGATGCGCACCTTTTTCCACGATCACCTCGTTATTATATGTTATACTTTGTTCATCGGTTGAACACCGACATGTTCCAAAAAATCAAGCCTACTGAATTACTGACAATGTAATCCAGTAGGCTTTTTTATGCTTTAAAATTTTTATTTAGCAATCCGCTCTATTATGAATGCTTTCCATCATCTCCGCAACAGCTTCTGTATCCTCTTTCCTTTTCCACTTTCAGCCAGGAATAATCTATTCTATCCCGACACTCCTGCATATAAAAGCATGTTCAAACAAAAACAGAGAATAGTGCTGTTATACACTATCCTCTGCTTTTTATTCCACCAATCAACTGTCACGATTGGACTAATTCTGGTGGAGATGAGGGGAGTCGAACCCCTGTCCGAAAATATTGCCATACAACTTTCTCCGAGCGCAGACGTCATACTTTGTTTCGCGCTGCGATTGCCTGACGACGGGCCTTCACATTGCTATCCTAAAGAGTTTCCCTTAAAGCCTATAGGAATCAGCCTTAAGGTATCCCACTATTGACTGTCATTCCTCACCCGCGGGAAGAGGCTCAGAGACAGTTAGCAGATTAAGCTGCTAAAGCGTATTCTTGTTCAGCGTTTATATTTAAACGTGCCCACCGATTATCGTGCAGATGGAACCACGGCTCGCTTATCATACCGCACCTACCCCCGTCGAAACCAGTACATCCCCAAATTGGAATATATCGGTGAAAGAGCCGATACGCTACAATGATATTGTACTATGCTTTAGTCAAAAAGTCAAATAGCATATTATGAATAAATTGTGACGTCTTTTACAATAAATTCAGCAGCTCTTCTTTAGACATCGTAAAGATGCTATTACGTCCATCAACAGACAAAATGCTTTCAGCTAAATTCTGTTTATCGTTCTGCATCTTTAAGATTTTTTCTTCAATAGAGTTTTTCGCCACCAGCTTATAAACAGAAACAACCTTTTCCTGCCCAATGCGATGCGCTCTATCTGTCGCCTGATTTTGTGCTGCAACGTTCCACCACGGATCATAATGAATCACCACATCTGCTCCGGTCAGGTTCAAACCGGTACCGCCAGCCTTGAGCGAAATAAGAAATACAGGTGTAGCATCATTATTAAAGGCACGCACCAGTTCAAGCCTTTTCTCCTTAGGCGTTTCACCGGTAATCGTATAGTAGCCAATGCCTTCTCGCTGCAAATCATCAGCCAAAAGCTCCAGCATAGATTTAAACTGAGAAAAAATCAGTACCTTATGCTCGCCTGCAATCGCACTTTGCACCATCTCCAGGCACAGTTCCCGCTTAGCAGAAGCACCTTCATAATTACTGAACGCCAAACCAGGATCACAGCAAATCTGACGCAAACGCATCAGCTCTGCCAAAATCTGTATTTTGCTCTTAGAAAGCTCTTCTTCACTCTGCGACTGCACCAATTTGAGCGTTTTCACAACCTGCCCATCATAAAGAGCCTGCTGCTTGGCATCAAAGCATGCGATACGCACCTCTTCGATTTTTTCCGGCAGTTCGTTTAAAACATCCTTCTTTAAACGTCGCAAAATAAATGGTGCTATTAATTGCTTTAAGCGCTTGGCAGCAGCTTCATCATTGCTTTTAACAATAGGCTGCTCAAGCTCCTTTTTAAAACAACTATATTCATACAAATAGCCCGGCATCAGATAATCAAAAATGCTCCAGAGTTCACTTAAGCGATTCTCGATAGGTGTGCCCGTAAGTGCAAAGCGGTGCTTACTTTTAATCATCTTAACCGATTTTGCTGCAGCCGTAGTATGATTTTTTATAAATTGGGCTTCGTCGATAAATTCATAATTAAAGGTCTTGCCCTCGTAAGCAGATATATCACGCTTCAATAAATCATAAGAGGTAATAGCTACATCATAACCGGTAAGCTGAGCAATTTTTTCTTCCCGCTCTTTTTGTGTCCCAACAATTAAATTAATCTTTAAAGCTGGTGCAAAACGTGTAAATTCTTCCTGCCAATTATAAATAAGCGAAGCAGGACAAACTATCAGCGATGTTCCCTCTTCACCTGCTGTTTTAGCAGCTGCTAAAACAGCTATGCTTTGCAGGGTTTTGCCAAGCCCCATGTCATCTGCCAAAACACCGCCAAAACCATAAGCTGCCAAAGTTCGTAGCCATTTATAACCATATTCCTGATAATTGCGTATTATTTTAGCTAAAGATGGCGGCACTTCAAAGTCAGATTCATTGATAACCTTGAATTCCTTAATAAGCCTGCGAAAATTGCTGTCACGCTCTGTATATAAATATGCATTTTGCTCCAGCATTTTATCCAAATAAAATGCCCTGTAAGCAGGCAACTGCATTTTTCCTTTAACAAAATCTTTGGGGGCAATCCGCATAGCCGTAAACATATCTGCTAATTCTTCAACAGCTTTATTAGTAATATTGACAAAGTCACCATTACGCAGACGATGATATTTTTTCTTGTTTTTATAACTGCCTATGATAGCCAACAAATCCTCCAGCGAAAATTCACTGATACTCAGCGACAAATCCATTAAGCCGCTGTCAATGCTTACACCCACACTGACACTAACTTTATTGTGGATTTTAATACGCTGAAAAGAATCCGTGCTGTTCACGTCACCTAACTCCATAAGCTGGGCAACACCATTTTCCAGGAACTGCCACATGACGTCTTCATCTTTATCAATAACAAAAGCAAGCTCAGTCATATCAACGTCATTAAAATAATAGTGAAGCAGTTCTACAAGCTGCTTTTCCTTATCTTCGTCTCTGCTGGCAGCAATCATGTTACAAGCTAAAGCATCCAGCAGATTATATTGCTCTTCACCATAGCAGGCTTTGGCCACACAAAAAATTTTGCCTTGCTGATAATCCAAAAAGAAGGAAAATTTTACCTCCGGCTGCAGATATTTTTCAATAACAGCCGCATCATGTTCAATTATCTGTGCACAGCTTCCCAGCTCCGGCAATACCTGATAATAAAACCTGTTCAAATCCTTATGACCTATTTTCAGGCTAACCTTACCATTTTCACTATGTTTAAGCAAAGGCTGTAATTTATTAAAAAGATCAATATCCATACGGTTCAAATAATATTCATCAGCAAAGTAAGCAAATTTAGAACCCTGATACACCTTAGGCAGCTTGCACTCCACATTGATTCCTTTAAATACACCCTTCTTATTCATATCAGGAGAAAGAATCAGGGTTACATCCAGATTTTTATCACGAAAGCCTAAGATAAGCTTTTTGCTGCTGTCGTTAAGCTTACACGTTGCTTCAATTTTTGTACCGCTCGCCAGCTCGTAAAAACTGTCTAACGTCTTGCCAAACAGCAAAATACTGTTTCCTGAAGCAATGTTTTAACCGGTACGCCATAACTGCGATATTTCATATTTTCAGCAGTACGAAAATTATCTTCTTCCACAACCTCCCTAAGCAGAGTGTAATACTTATCTGCAGCTTCCGTAAATTTCTCTATACTGAAATTAATACTATCCTTGCTGCCCAAAGCATGTTCTGCGCTAAATCTATATTCCTTCACTAACAAGGGGATATTTTTGACAACGAACAGCTTGTCCCTGCCAATTTTAAAGGAAAGATTTAACTCATCCTCACTAAGCTCCAACCGAGGCACAAGCTGCACCATTCTCGCATTAGCATGCTTTTGCATAACAGGTATTAACGATTTCGGCTTGCTGCTATAAAGCTCCAGCAATTCCCTTCCGGCAGTGCTGGTGTAATCGCCAGGATTATGTTCTTTAATGTAAGCATCAATCAAAAAAAGAAAAGCCATAAGGTAGGCATTAAATTTAAACCTCTTAGCTTCCGGTGACCAATGCGCAAAATAACTAAACTGTGCTCGCGGCACGCTGCATTCTATAGCTAAAATATCATCTTCTGAAAAAACAATCTTTAACGGATAACGTCCATTGCTAAAGAAGGCATATCCTTCTATACGGGCTGTTAAGATTGTTTTCGAATCAGGCGAATAGAAATTATTTTCTTCTGTATCACAAGATGTCAAAACAACATCCTGCTGCTGCACCAGTTTTTTAGCTTTTTCATAAGCTTCTTCAGTACAACAAACTTTGCTGGTTATTTCTGCCAGATTAAAAATGCATTCATCATAATCACTGGCAGAAAAAGACGGCTTAATGAATGTCTTATTATTTTTATCCAAAAATTCATTAATGCGCTCATCATCAAAAAAGCCTTCTTGCTCGGCTAAAAATAAGGCAGCAGCCAGATGCTTACATGGTCCTGTAGCATTATATGGACAAGAGCAGTCCATAGCAAGCTTATGGTTTTCAGTTATTTTTACATGCACGTGATATAACTTCCTGCCAAATACATAGGCCTCCAAGGACAATCCATCGATAATAATATCATCTATATTGCCTGCACAATAATATTCTCTGCCTCTTTGTAGTATTTTCCAAGGAAAATAATTTTGCCACTTCACTGTCGCAACACTCCTGTACCCTTCATGCAAAAAGCTCTCTTAAGCACACCAATACACTTCCGGCGCACTCAAGAGAGCTACCTGTTTTACCTGTTTCTGTCCTTCAGCGCGCGCTCCATCTCGCGCTTTGCGTCGCGCTTTGCCATATCCTGACGCTTATCATACAGCTTCTTGCCGACTGCCAGCGCCAGCTCCATCTTCACCAGACCATGCTTAAAGTACAGTTTGAGCGGTACAAGCGCATAGCCTTTTTCCTTCACCTTGCCGATGAGCTTGTTAATCTCCGCACGGTGCAGCAAAAGGCGGCGGCTGCGCAGCGGGTCATGGTTAAAGATATTGCCATGGTCGTAGGGACTGATGTGCAGATTATACACAAAGACCTCCGCCTGACGCGTTACCTGCGCATAGCTGTCCTTCATATTCGCCTTGCCTGCACGCAGGGACTTTACCTCCGTACCGGTCAGCGCAATGCCTGCCTCAAAGGTTTCGTAAATGGTAAAGTCATGGCGTGCCTTACGATTTTCTGCTATAATTTTAATCTTTTGTTCTGCCATAATTATCTGCTTTTCCTATTCTTTTTTCTGCTCTTTTTGCCGGATTTGCTGCCACCCTTGGCGCTGCTCTTCGGCGCAGGCTTGCCGTGCTTAGCGCTGCGGCGTCCGGCCTCTTTATTCTTCGCACCCTTGTGCTTTTTCTTCTGCGTTTCCGCACTCAGAGCGATGCTCTGCGAACTGCGTCCACTGCTTGGCTTCTGCTTCATCAGCAGCTGTTGGCGGATGTGCTCACGCACGCCTGCATTCTCCCCTGCCATGATGAAGTCAATGCTCACGTCGCTGATATTTACCTGCAGCACCTCAATGCGCACCTTATCGCCCAGGCGATAGGTATGACCGCTGTGCGTACCGACGAGAGCATAACGCTCCTCGTAATATTCGTAGTAATCATCCATCAGGCTGGAAATATGCACCAGTCCCTCAACACCGTTTTCCAGCTCAACGAACATGCCAAAGGCCGTCACACCGGAAATAACGCCGTCAAATTCTTCGCCGATATGGTCTGCCATATATTCGCACATTTTGAGGTCAACGGTTGCACGCTCCGCATCCGCTGCCGCACGCTCGCGAATAGAGGAATGATCGGCAATAACGTCCAGCTTATCACCAAGCTTTTCGGCATCTGCTTCCTTCAGTGTGGGCTTTGCCATCCAGGCGCGCAGCAGACGATGCACAATCAGGTCGGGATAACGGCGGATTGGCGAGGTAAAGTGCGTGTAGTACTTCGCCGCCAAGCCAAAGTGGCCGATGTTATCCGTCTGGTAAACTGCCTGCTTCATGGAGCGCAGCGCTACCGTAGTTACCAATCGTTCTTCCGGACGGCCGGCGATTTCCTTCACGGCCTGCTGAATATCCTTCGGCTCCGTTTCTTCCTTGGGAATAAACTTAATATTGAAGTTTGCCAGCAGCTTAGCGAACTCCTGCATCTTTTCCTCGCTTGGAATATCATGCACGCGGTAGATAAACGGCCAGTGCTGATTAAACATATGCTGCGCAACGGTTTCGTTAGCCGCCAGCATAAACTCCTCGATAATCGACTCCGCATTGCCGTGAATGCGCTGCACAATCTCAATCGGGTGCAGCTTTTCGTCCAGAATAACCTTCTGCTCCGGCAAATCAAAGTCTACTGCGCCACGGCGCGCACGCTTGTCATGCAAAATCTGGCGCAGAATATCCATACGCGCAATCATCGGCAAAATGTCCTCATACTTGTCGCACATTTCCTTGTCGCCTGCCAAAATTGCACGCACAATATTGTAGCTCAAACGGTGACGTACATTGATAACCGCCGGGAAAATCTCGTAGCTGAGCACCTTGCCCATTTTGTCGATATGCATCTCGCAGGCCATGGACAAACGGTCCTCACCGGCATTCAGGCTGCAGATACCGTTCGACAGACGCTCCGGCAGCATCGGCAGTACGCGGTCGACAAGATAAACGCTTGTGCCGCGCTCTCTTGCTTCCTTATCCAGCACGCTGTCTTCGGTAACATAATAGCTGACGTCCGCAATATAAACGCCCAGCAGGTATTCATTATCGTTAATCTGCTCTACGTAAACAGCATCGTCTAAGTCCTTGGCATCCTCGCCGTCGACGGTTACGACAGTGCGCTCACGCAGATCACGGCGGCCTGCCAGCTCGCTCTTTTTAATAGACTTCGGCACCTTGCGCGAAGCCTCCAGCACCTCATCTGGGAAGGTCAGCGGCAAATCATTCTGCTTGATTATTGACAGAATCTCCAGGCCTACGTCGCCGATGTTGCCCAAAACCTCAGTAACCTTGCCCTCGGCCTTGCGGTGCTCCTGCGGCCATTCGGTAATTTCTACTACGACCTTCTGACCATCCTTCGCACCGTTAAAGTGCTTGCGCATAATATATACGTCCTGACCGATGCGTTTATCGTCAGGCGTTACAAAGGCGAAATCACCGCTCTGGTGGAAAACGCCTACAACTTTATTATTAGCATGCGTGATGATACGCAGGATTTCGCCCTCAGGCTTTTTGCCCTGCGCCGCATTATTCACACGCGCCAGCACACGGTCATTGTTCATCGCACCATGCAAAGCGCGCGGCGGAATGAACACGTCCGGTCTGTCGCCCTTGTTATCCGGAATGACAAAGCCAAAGCCCTTGCTCGTCAGCTGAAAGCGTCCGGCAACTAGGCCCATTTTCTCCGGCAGGCCGTATGTTTCAAAGCGGGTTTTGATAATCTCGCCGTTCTGCTCCAGCGCCAGCAGCTCGTCCCAAAACTTGTTGGGATTAACATCATGCCCCAGCGCATCCACCAGCTCCTCCGAGGTCATCGGTGCATAGCTTTCTTCACGCATAAAATTTAATATTTTTTCACGTATATCCTTCGTCTGCATAATTTCACCTCTATTCTTCTTCACCCTCGCCTGCGGCGAGCTTGCGCGACGGTTGCGGCGTTTCATCCACAATCATCATCTTCGACAGACATTCCGCCAACAGCGTACCGTCTTTCTTGCAGATAGTTCCCTGCATTTCCACCATGCGCCCCTTGCGCTTCAGCTCACGCCCGGTGCAGACAACCTCTTCGCCAATCGCCAACGGCTGACGGTAGCGGATTTCAATCTTCGCCGTATAGGAAGGCTTGCCCTCCTTGGCAAAAAGATAATTGCCTGTCACCTCATCAAGCAGCACTGCTACCAAACCGCCGTGCATGCGACCGGGATAGCTTTGGTGCTCCCGGCGCGGCGTAAAATACGCTGTACACTTGTCGTCGTCAATTTCAAAACGCATATGTAAACCGCTGGGATTATCCTTGCCACAGGCAAAGCACCAGCTGTATTCGTTATTATTCAATAGTGACTTATCCATATTTCTTCGTTTACCCTTCAATATCCTTTTATTCAGCAAAAAAATCGGCGATTTCCTTAAAAACTGCCTCATGCTCGCGGTCCAGTGTCAGAATGTGCCCGCTGTGCTCAAACCAGACTAATCTTCTGCTGCTGGCAGCAGCTAATTTGTTATAGATATATTCGGCACTGCGCGGCTGGACGGTATGCTCTGTTTTCGACTGCAAAATCAAACAGGGGATTTTGATTTCCGCCAGCAGCTTGTTCTTGCATTCATTAAGCAGCTTAAAAAGGCTCACCAACGGCTTCGTCGGCATTTTGGCATAGGAGATGCAATATTCCTGCAGCTCCTGATAATTCTTCTTGTGCTTAGGCAAGTAGTGGATGAAAAAGCGCAAGAACGCCAACAGCGGCGCACGCTTATCCTGCACAAAAATCGGTGCCGAAATAAAGGTAGCCTTCTTCACCGGCAGCTTTGCTGCCAGCTTCATTGCCAGCAGTCCGCCCATGGAAAGACCTGCAACATACACGCTGTCAAAACGCGCCAGCAGCTCCAGACATTCCGCTTCGGCTGCACCATACCAATCTGTCGCGGTGGTTGCCTCCAAGTCTTTGATGCTCGTGCCGTGGCCGGGAAGGCGCACACAGCTCACAGTATAGCCAAGCGCATGCAGATAATCACCCAGCGGACGTATTTCCGACGGCGCGCCGGTGTATCCATGCAAGAGCAAAACTGCCTTATTATTCTTTCCTTCCAGCAGAAATGATTCTGCACCTTCAATTATCTGCACAAGCTTCACCTCAAAATTATTCTATACTAATTTATATTATATCATAAAAAAAGCATACAGATTACAGCATGCTTTGATTTTGCAAGAACTTCATACATTGCGATGCAGAAAAGTACTGATTTTTGCCAACTACATACATTGCAATGTATGTAGTTTGTGTTTTTGCGATGTTTTATACATTGCAATGTAGCAAAAAGAGGACGATGCGCACCGTCCTCTTTTCATTTATTTAAGTTCTTATACTGCATATTTTCGCTACCAGTTAAAAGCTTAATATCTTCCTGATGCCACTCATCGCAAACGTCAAAGAATTCCTCACTCTTGCGTTTTTTGAAAATACGAAAAGGTTGCTCTGTCGAGTTGTCATATATATGACAAACATCTGCAACATGAACAACATCACAAACCTGAGCCAAAGCCTTATCATAGCGTTCTATTATTTTCTCCACCGGCACATCATGCCCACCTTCTGCGACACGAGATTTTACTCGATAAACATTAATAAAAGGGTCAACAGTTAAAATATAGTAACAACGTATAAAATAACCTGCTTTCTTAGCTCGTTGCAACAAATTTAAATTTCTAGGTGTAGACATAACTGTTTCAAAACAGAAGTCCTCTCTATTTTTCAAGTGATCCTCTCTCTGCTTTTCAGCAATTTGCGCTGCAGTCAAATCATCGCATTTTAAATTTTTCTTGATTTCATCAGCATTAATATAGTCAACAGGTGGTTTTAATAAATCTGTAAAAGTACTCTTACCGGAACCGTTTGGTCCAGCAAAAACAATTATCTCCGGCTTTTTATTTGACTCTTTCGCTATAGCGTCCATGATTATATCTCCCACATACCTGAGTTTTGCTACCATCACTGCCAATTACACAAATACTCTGCGTTTCCCTATCATATGTAAAAATAGGCACATCCATAGCACGTTTCTTTTCTAATGCAATTTTTACGGCACAATTAGCACGTTTTACAACCTGCTCGTCAGAAATATATTTTTGTTGACTCATAAGACACCAACCTTTCTAAACACATTATCCTACTTACATAGTACTGTATTTCAGCAAAAAAGTCAAAAGCTATCTTGCGCATGCAAAAAGAGGACGGTGCGCACCGTCCTCTTTTCATTTATGCATATGCGATTTTTTGCTTTTCAGCGGATTGACGTAAAGTCAAATTAGAAGCTGAATACTACTTGGCTCCACAGAGTTTGAGCGTCCGGAGTGCCTTTTGCTTCTTTGGATTCCAGATCATAGTAGGTTACGCCTGCTACGATGTTTTTAGCCAGTGCATAGTTAGCACCTACGCTGTAGCCTTTGAAGCCTTCATCGAAGTAGATACCATCCATGGTGTGAGCAACAACGGTGCCTGCACCTTGATCATAGTAGGAAGCGTTCAGGCCCCAAGAACCAGCTTTAGCAGCTTTAGCACCTTTGTATGCCATAGCAACTACATAACCATCTTTGTCAACATCGTTGTATTTAACATTGTCAACAGTTACAGCATCAACATCGCTTCTCAGATAAGTACCGGTCAGCTTCAGGTCTTTAGCCAGGTCAAAGCCCAAGCCTACAGTCCAGATAGCATCGTCATCAGCAGCTTTCAGCAGATTGTCAAATTTGTAGTAACCAGCGAATGCATCAACAGCACCCAGTTTAGCACCCAATTCTGCATAAGCAACGTCTTTGTTTTCGCCTGCAATTACATCAACGCCAGTTGCTTTGCCGTAGCCAGCAGTCAGTTTAACGTCTTTACCATAGGAAACTTGTACGCCGTCCATACGGTTATCATGGATGTTACCACCGGTGATATCAGTTTTGTTGTAACGACCAGCTTGAACAGCCAAACCACCGAGCTTACCATTTACATAAGCGCGTTGGAACGCAACATTTTCTTCACCGGAGTTACCTTTATCATTGGTAAAGAATTGTTGGTTACGGAACATAGCGCTGTAGGTCCAGTCATCATTGATGTCACCTTTTACCCACAGATCGGAACGCAGACGGCCTTGATGGTTAGTAGGAGCCTTTTTGCCATCAACATTCAGTTTATCTCCATCATAGGAAGAATAAGAAGCTTTGATGGTGCCGGTGATTTTAACGTTGTCAGCTTTTTTCTCCAGAGCAGCTACGCGAACGCCCAGGTTGTCCAGCTCATCAGCGAACTCAGCAGCCAGTTTATCAACGTTAGCGCCTTTAGCCATAGCTTTAGCAACGATTTGAGCCATTTCATAACGAGTCATCAGTTTGTCGCCACCGAAGGTGGAGTCGCCGTAGCCTTCGATTACGCCGGCAGCAGCCAGTTTGTTGATGCTGTCATAAGCCCAGTGGCCAGCAGGTACATCAGAGAACGGATTTGCAGCATAAGCAGAAGCGGTTACGCCCAGTGCCATAGCCATAGCGAGTACTAAGGATTTTTTCATTGTTATTTCCTCCTCAGGAAGTAGCAGTATTATCAAACTGCCAATATTATATTTTTACAAATCACCTTCCGGAGTCTTCAGCAAATTCCGCTCAAGAGTTGCCTTGTTTCCTCTGTCATCCTTTGCCGGTTTTTCCATAGCAATGATTTATAAAGCAATAGTAATCAGTAAGAAAACCACATCTTTTTCTTGCTGATAGTTGCATTATACCATGCATCAACATTTAGCGCAAGTCTTTTTCTGTTAATCTATTATTGATTTTACTTGAATTTTGCTTTACTGTTACACTTACATTGTGAAGCAAAAAGCATTTGCCTACAAACGTACACTTTTCACAAAGAAAGCTGTATTACAGCATAGACGCAACAAAAAAGCTGCTGCAGCTAATGCTGCAGCAGCGTGGATTATAGCTTAACTATAAAATTATTTGAACAGGCCAAGCAGAATGCCGCCGTTTGCTGCCAGTACAGGAGCAAATACCAGGGATACAATGGTCATCAGTTTGATCAGGATGTTCATTGCAGGTCCGGAAGTATCTTTGAACGGGTCACCTACAGTATCGCCTACTACGGTTGCGTCATGCACCGGAGTATGTTTGCGGCCGGAAGCTTCTACGAATTTCTTCGCATTATCCCATGCACCGCCAGCGTTAGCCATCAGGATTGCAACCAGTACGCCGGAAGCCAGGGAGCCGCCAATCAGGCCGCCCAAAGCCTCAGTACCGAACAGGAAGCCAACCAGCAGAGGAGCAACGATAGCGATAACACCAGGCATAATCATCTCGTGCAGCGCAGCTGCAGTGGAGATGTCTACGCATTTTTGGTAGTCAGCTTTAGCTTTGCCTTCCAGCAGGCCGGGGATTTCGTGGAATTGACGACGAACTTCCTCGATCATCTGGTAAGCAGCTTTACCAACAGATTCCATGGTCATAGCACCGAATACGAACGGCAGGGTTGCACCGATGAACAGACCGATCAGGGTTACAGGGTTCAGCAGGTCGATTGCTTTTAGGCCTACAGTGTGTGCATAAGCAGAGAACAGAGCCAGAGCAGTCAGGGCAGCGGAACCGATAGCGAAGCCTTTACCGATAGCAGCGGTGGTGTTACCAACGGAGTCCAGGGTATCGGTGATTTCACGTACTTCAGGAGGCAGCTCGGACATTTCTGCGATACCGCCGGCGTTATCAGCGATAGGACCATAAGCGTCAACTGCTACGGTCAGACCGGTGGTGGACAGCATGCCAACTGCAGCCAGGGAGATACCGAACAGGCCCATGCCTGCATCTTTAGCACCACCCATGGTGAAGAATGCCAGGATTACACCAACGCAGATGAAGATCATCGGCAGGAAGGTGGAATACATGCCAACAGCCAGACCGGAGATGATGGTGGTTGCCGGACCGGTTTCGGATTGCTCAGCAATCTTCTTAACGGAAGCATAATCAGCAGAGGTGTAGATTTCGGTGATTTTACCGATTAACAGACCAACTACCAGACCGGAAGCAATAGCTACGAATGCAGCAGCGTTACCGAAGATGGAAGTGGACAGGTAGTAAGCAGCAGCAATTACGATTACGCCGCCAACATAGGTACCATGGTTCAGAGCAGTCTGCGGGTTGGTGGATTTGCTGCTGCGAGCATAGAATACACCGATCAGGGAAGCAATGATACCAGCGAAAGCCAGCTCGAATACGAACATAATGCCTTCGCCGCCGGGATATGCAACAGCACCCAGGGTAATAGCGGAGATGATAGCACCAACATAGGATTCGAACAAGTCAGCACCCATGCCTGCAACGTCGCCTACGTTATCGCCTACGTTATCAGCGATGGTAGCCGGGTTACGCGGGTCATCCTCAGGCAGACCTTCTTCTACTTTACCTACCAGGTCAGCGCCAACGTCAGCAGCTTTGGTGTAGATACCGCCGCCAACACGAGCGAACAATGCAATGGAGCTTGCGCCCAGACCGAAGCCGGTAACGATATCAATGTTGCCGAACAGCATGTAAGCAGCAGCAACACCAACGATACCCAGACCAACAACGCCCAGACCCATAACAGCACCGCCGGAGAAAGCAATTTTCAGAGCTTCCGGCATGCCGCCATGTTGAGCAGCTGCAGCAGTACGAACGTTAGCTTTGGTAGCAACGGTCATGCCGATGTAGCCTGCACATACGGAGAATACTGCACCTGCAACGAAGCATACTGCAGTAAGCGGAGATAAGAACATAGAAATTACGATAGCAACAACGATTACGAAAGCAGACAGTGCTTTGTATTCGCGGAACAGGAACGCCATAGCGCCCTCGTGGATGTAACCGGCAATTTCCTGCATACGTGCTGTACCAGCAGGAGCCTTACCGATTGCGCTGCTCAGCATCAGTGCAACTGCGAGTGCAATGAGGCCGACAACAATGGAGATCATTAAGAAATTCAAGACCCAAACCCCTTTCTTTTTATAAAAAAATTTAAAATTTTAAGAGTGCGGTTGCACTCTTGGTAACATGATGAGTGCGGAAAACAGGAAAATCCCGTCAGCCTTAAGCGTTGATTTTTGCCAGCGCCAATGTAATAACAGCAAATGCAACACCTAAATAAATCGTAGCCTTCGCCATGAGTGTATCCAGATCATTGCCCTTGCCAAAAAAAGCACCGTCACTGCCGCCGAAAGTACTGCCCATACCGCCGCCTTTTCCGGACTGCAGCAGAACTGCGCCAATGAGTGCTATGCAAACGATAACTTCAAGAACCATCAAGACAGTTTCAATCACAGAGCTTACCTCCTCATATTTTTGTACCATAGTATTTTACCATAAAAGACGTGCTCTTACAATCTACTTTTGCAAAATATTTTACAAAAACGCCCTAAATAAAGAAAAAGGTGAGAGTCAGCGCTCTCACCTCATCTTTTACAGCAAATAAGAAAGCTTTTTCTGCTTATTTTTTAATATTGTAGAAAACCTTCATGCCGTTATATTTTGCAGCCTTGCCGAGATCCTCTTCAATGCGCAGCAGCTGGTTGTATTTGGCAACACGGTCGGTACGAGCCGGAGCACCGGTTTTAATCTGGCCTGCGTTTACAGCAACAGCAATATCTGCCAGAGTGGTGTCTTCGGTTTCACCGCTGCGGTGAGAGATGATGCAGGTATAGCCTGCACGTTTTGCGGTTTCGATAGCATTGAAGGTTTCGGTTAAGGTACCGATTTGGTTTACCTTAATCAGAATAGCGTTTGCTACGCCCTTTTCAATGCCCTGAACCAGACGCTCTTCGTTGGTAACAAACAGGTCGTCGCCAACCAGCTGAACTTTTTTGCCCAGCTTTTTGGTGAGCTTCTTCCAGCCGTCCCAGTCATCCTCTGCCATACCGTCTTCGATGGAGATAATAGGATATTTCTCGCACAGACCTGCCAGATAATCAACCATTTCTTCGCTGGTCCTTTCTACGCCTTCGCCGGTCATTTTGTATTTGCCGTCTACATAGAATTCGCTGGAAGCAACGTCCATTGCCATAACGATGTCTTTACCGGGTTTATAGCCTGCACGCTCTGTTGCTTCGAGAATAACCTCGATTGCATCTGCATTGCATTTCAGGTTCGGTGCAAAACCGCCTTCATCACCCAAAGCAGTGCTCAGGCCTTTTTCCTTCAGCAACGCCTTCAGGTTATGATAAATCTCAGCGTTCATGCGCAGTGCTTCGCTGAAGGATTTAGCGCCAACCGGCATAATCATGAATTCCTGAATATCAACGTTGTTGTCAGCATGCTCGCCGCCGTTTAAGATGTTCATCATCGGAACAGGCAGCTCTTTGGCAGCAACACCGCCTAAGTACAGGTACAGCGGCAGGCCTACGGAAGCAGCGGCAGCCTTAGCTACAGCCATGGAAACGCCGAGGATAGCGTTAGCGCCGAGGCGGCCCTTGTTCGGAGTGCCGTCCAAGCGAACCAGCAGCTCATCAATTTCGGTTTGGCGGGTTGCGTCCAGACCGATAATTGCTTCGGCAATAATGTCGTTAACATTATCAACTGCTTTGGTAACGCCCTTGCCCAGGTAACGCTCTTTGTCGCCGTCACGCAGTTCTACAGCTTCGTGTACGCCGGTAGATGCGCCAGAAGGAACAGCAGCGCGTCCCATTGCGCCGTCTTCCAGGCATACTTCAACTTCTACGGTCGGATTGCCGCGGGAATCCAGAATCTCGCGAGCGTAAACTTCAGTAATCATTGCCATTTCTTATCACCTCATGATTAATCTATTAAAGTTTTACCTGTCATAGCGGCAGGCTGTTTAATATCAAGCAGCTGCAGCAGTGTCGGCGCAATATCGGCCAAAATGCCGTTATGCAGCTTGTGCTGCTCCTTGCTTACTAAAACAAACGGTACAGGGTTTGTAGTGTGCGCAGTATTCGGGGAACCGTCACTTTCGGCCATCTTTTCCAAGTTGCCGTGGTCCGCGGTAATGCACACGCTGCCGCCAAGGGACAGCACCTTGCGTACAATACGGCCGGCACAGTCATCCACCTTTTCCATAGCGGCAATCGCAGCACTGAGCACACCGGTATGACCAACCATATCCGGATTTGCAAAGTTCAGGATAATCGCATCAAATTTATCCTTATCCAGCTCTGTAAGCAGTGCCTGCGTAACCTCTTCGGCGCTCATTTCCGGCTGCAAATCGTAGGTTGCAACCTTCGGCGAAGGAATCAGAATACGCTCCTCATTAGTATTCGGAGCTTCCACACCACCGTTGAAGAAGAAGGTTACATGCGCATATTTTTCGGTTTCCGCAATGCGCAGCTGGTGCAGTCCATGCTGTGCCAACACCTCACCCAAGGTATCCTTAATCTCCTCCGGAGGAAAGGCTACCGGTGCGGTAATGGTAGCATCATACTGCGTCATGCACACATAATTTACAGGGCGTGCGCCCTCGGGACGTGCAAAATACGGGAAGTCCTCATCATGCAGCGCACGGGTAATTTCACGCGCTCTGTCAGGACGGAAGTTGAAGAAAATCACACCGTCACCGGCAGTGATTTTGCCATCTACGCCATCAACAGTGAAGGGTTCAACAAACTCATCCGTTACGCCTGCGGCATAGGATGCCTCTACGCCGGCAGCAGCGCTTGCGGCCTTGCCGCCCTCACCCAGCACCAGTGCTTTATAGGCACGCTCCACGCGCTCCCAGCGCTTGTCGCGGTCCATTGCGTAATAGCGTCCGCTGACGGTAGCAATCTTGCCTACGCCAATCTGCGCCATGCCCTCTTCCAGCTCCTGGATATATTCCAGCGCCGTTTTCGGACCGACATCACGTCCGTCCAAGAAAGCATGCACATAAACCTTGGTCAGGCCTTTAACCTTCGCCATACAGATAAGTGCCAGAAGATGCTCAATGTGGCTGTGTACGCCGCCGTCGGATAACAGTCCCAGAAGATGCAGTGCCTTTCCGGCCCGCTTCGTTTCATCCATTACCCTGCCAAGCACTTCATTCTTATACAAATCGCCATCCTCAATCGCCTTGTCAATGCGTGTCAGGCTTTGGTAGATAATGCGGCCGGCACCGATATTCAGATGACCTACCTCAGAATTGCCAATCTGGCCTGCAGGCAGACCGACAGCCTTGCCGCTGGCTTCCAAGGTTGTATGAGGATAATTTGCAAAATAACTGTCCAGGTTAGGAGTTTTTGCCATAGCCGCAGCGTTTGTTTTATCTGCGGGAGCAATGCCCCAACCATCAAGAATCATTAGTAAAACTGGTTTTTTCATTATCAAATTCCTAAAGACGAAGGAGAAAGCAACAGGTGCTTTCTCCGAGGTCTTATTAAAAGCTTCTTACGATTGCGGCAAAGGTGTCAGCCTTCAGGCTTGCACCGCCTACCAGCACACCGTCAATACCACTGAGGTTGAAGGAAGCAGCGTTCTTTTCATTAACACTGCCACCGTAAAGAATACGAACCTTGCGGGCAATATCAGGTGTAAAGATTTTGCCTATTTTTTCACGAATCAGAGTGCATACCTCCAAAGCATCCTCCGGAGTAGCAGCCTTACCGCTGCCGATAGCCCAGATAGGCTCATAAGCAACAACAAGGTTTTCTGCATCCTCTGCAGAAATTACACGCAGAGCGCTCTTCAGCTGCATATTGATTTTGCGGGCAGTTTTGCCTGCTTCACGCTCAGCCAGATTTTCACCAACGCACAGCATCGGCTTCAGACCGTTGCGGTAAGCGGCAATAATCTTGCTGGCAACAATTTTTTCGTTCTCACCGAAAATGGTACGGCGTTCGCTGTGACCAACGAGAACATATTCAGCGCAGATATCGGCAATCATCGCACCGGAAACAGCGCCGGTGAAGGCACCCTTGTCTTCCCAATGCAAATCCTGTGCTCCGTAGCCTACGTGCTTGCCATCGATAGCATCCGCAACAGTTTCCAGTGCGGTGAACGGCGGGAAAATAACAACCTCGTTTAAGGTACCGTTAGTTTCCATAACAATATCCTCAGCAAGCTCTACAGCCTCGCTTACGGTTTTGTGCATTTTCCAGTTGCCGGCAATCATTTTGCGGCGCAGGTCATCCAGCGCAGCAACGCCGGGCAGTACCTTGCCTTCCAGATATTCCAGAGAAGCACCGCCACCGGTAGAAATGTGGGTAATGCGTTTAGCCAGGCCCAGCTTTTCGATAGCAGCAACGCTGTCGCCGCCGCCGACAATGCTGGTAGCACGGCTCTTGGCTACAGCCTTCGCTACAGCCTCGGTACCCTTGCAGAATGCATCCATTTCAAAAACGCCCATAGGTCCGTTCCAGACAATCATCTTAGCGTCAGCCAAAGCTTCAGCATAAGCCTTGCTGGTTTCCGCACCGATATCCAGAGCCATATAAGCCTGATTCAGGTTTTTCACCTTTTCGGTTACATGCTCGGCGTCGGGAGCAAATGCAGCAGCCATTACCAAATCGGTAGGCAGCAGCATATTTACTTTATTTTTCTTAGCCTTAGCCAAAAGCTCTTTAGCCAAGTCCAGCTTATCCTCTTCTACCAAGGACTTGCCCATTTTGTAGCCCTGTGCAGCCAGGAAGGTGTTAGCCATACCGCCGCCGATAAGCAGGGTATCAACCTTATCAAGCAGGTTGCTGATAACACCGATTTTATCGCTTACCTTAGCACCGCCAATAATAGCAACAAACGGATGCAGCGGGTTGGTTACAGCCTGACCTACATACTGGATTTCCTTTTCCAGCAGGAAGCCTGCAGCTGCAGGCAGGAAGTGGGTTACGCCTTCAACAGAAGCGTGTGCGCGGTGAGATACACCGAAGCCGTCATTGACATACAGGTCTGCCAAAGAAGCCAGCTTTTCGGCAAATTCCATGTCGTTCTTTTCCTCTTCCTTATGGAAACGCAGGTTTTCCAACAGCAGGATGTGGCCCGGTTTCAGCTTGCTGGCAGCAGCCTGTGCAGCTTCGCCTACGCAGTCCGGAGCAAACAGAATCTTTTTACCCAGCAGTTTGCCCAAATGCTTAGCTACGGGAGCCAAAGACAATTCCGGCTTAACCTGTCCTTTAGGACGGCCGAGATGTGCCATTAAAATAACAGCAGCCTTTTGCTCCAGCAAATATTGAATGGTCGGCAGAGATGCGGTGATACGGGTATCATCGGTAATCTCGCCTTTATCATTCAGAGGAACGTTAAAATCTACGCGTACCAGTACTTTTTTACCGTCAACGTCTAAATCACGTACAGTTTTTTTATCCACGGATAAGAATCTCCTTTATTACAGACCTTTTTTAGCAATATAAGCAGCCAGGTCAACTACGCGGTTGGAATAACCCCATTCATTGTCGTACCAGCTTACAACCTTAGCCATACGCGGGCCAACCATCATGGTGGACAGGCCGTCGATGATGGAGCTCAGCGGGCAACCGTTGTAATCGCGGGATACCAGCGGTTCGTCGCTGTAGCCCATAATACCTTTGAGTTCACCTTCAGCAGCTTCCTTCAGCACTGCGTTGATTTCTTCGGCAGTGGTGTCTTTTTGCAGCAATACAGTCAGGTCGGTGATGGAAACGTTCGGAGTCGGAACGCGCATTGCAAAGCCGTTCAGTTTGCCTTTCAGTTCCGGCAGAACCAGAGCAACTGCTTTTGCAGCACCGGTAGTGGTCGGGATGATGGAGCAAGCAGCAGCGCGGGCACGGCGCAGGTCTTTATGCGGCAGGTCCAGAATTCTCTGGTCATTGGTGTAGGAGTGAACAGTGGTCATCAGACCGCTTTCGATACCGAATTTGTTCAGCAATACTTTGGTGAACGGAGCCAGGCAGTTGGTGGTGCAGGAAGCGTTGGAAATGATCTTGTGTTTTGCAGGATCATATTTGTCTTCGTTAACACCCATAACGATGGTAATATCTTCGCCTTTTGCAGGAGCGGAGATGATAACCTTTTTAACAGTGTCATGCAGGTGAGCAGCAGCCTTTTCGCCTTCAGTGAAACGACCGGTGGATTCTACAACGATTTCAGCACCAGCTTCGCCCCAAGGAATCTTTGCCGGATCCATGCAGGAGAATACTTCGATTTTGTGACCATCAACAATAATGAAGTTGCCTTCGATGCTGATTTCATGATCGAAAATGCCATGGATAGAATCATATTTCAGCAGGTGAGCCAGAGTCTTGACGTCGCCAAGATCGTTTATTGCAACAACCTCTACTTCAGGATTGTTGAATGCTACACGGAAAACCTCGCGGCCGATACGGCCAAAACCATTAATACCTACTTTTGTCATAATAATTTCCTCCTTAATTCTGAGAGAATCTAAATTTTGCACAAATGTGCTCAGTAACAAATTAATACTTTAAGAGCTTCGCTTGTTTATTGCTCTTTAGCCATTTTGAGAATCTCATGCGCTGCAGCCTCATCGGTAATCAAAATATCCTGTCTGGAAGCACGAATAACCGATAAAATTGCGGCAGCCTTCGATTTGCCTCCGGCAATACCGATGATTGTGCCGATGTGCTGCAAATCCTGCAGCATCAGGCCGGCATTGTTAGTCATATAAACCTGTCTGCCGTCCAAAGCACAATACTGGCCAAACGCCTCGCCTACAGCACCGTCTGCCTCCAGCTTGGCAATTACCTCGCTGCCTAAGCGTCTGTGTCTTGCCATAACACTGGCACGTCCTACACCGTGGACAAGAATATCCGCCTGCTTGATAATATCAACGACAGCGCGTACACCGATATCCTCTTTAAGAATACTGTTTAAGATATCCTCGCTTACACAGTCGGGAACGTAAAGCTGACGGTAGGATGCTCCGAGCTTTTGCGCCAGGACAGTTGCAATCGTATTGGCCTGCAGTTCTACATTATCACCCAAGCCGCCGCGTGCCGGTACAACCACCGTATTAGGCTGGGAGCCGGAAACATTAGCTGCCATCGCTGCCATAGTAGTACCGCCACTGACAGCAACTATATGCTTATTGCCATCGCTCAGCAGCTTGCTGAGAATATGTGCTGCAGTACGGCCGATTTCACGTTTGACAACGTCCTCCTGGTCCGAATCACCGGGGAGAATGACAACCTTGCCAATCTTCAGCGTATCACTGAGAGTGCTTTCCAAAAACGAAATATCCTGCAGCTTGCGTACATAATCCGCCAGCTCCTTAAGAATATCCGCTCCCTCATCAGTCACGCTCATGCCGCTGGAGGAAAAATCCAGCAGGCCGCTTTTTTTGAGAAAATCAACCTGAGCACGCAGCACTCTTTCGCTCAGTCCCAGTCTTGCAGCCAGCGCACGTCGGCCTATCGGTGCTTCGTGGCTCACCTGACGCAGAATCTGGTAACGCTGTACGAGCAGATCTGTCAGCTCCGGTACAATTTTCTTTTGCAGATTAATAATACTATCCATAACCAGTTACATCCCTTGACGCGTTTTGTCCCTCGTGGTACTTTTCGTGTCCCACGGATTCAATGCAAATAAGTGAATTATTTGTCTATAGCTCATTATAGCATACTCTAATTAAGAAATAAAGTGCTGTATTAGTGTTTATCGAAAAAAATTTGTTAAAACCAGTCTTTGATTAGCTGCTGCTAACTTAAGCTGTCTAAAAATAGTTTTTATCCGCTGAGTTCTTCGCCGGGAGCAAAAAAAGAGCTGCCGCATTACGCAACAGCTCAAAATTTTTTTATCTGTTATTTACTGTTTCGGGATACATATCATGCATAAAAAGACGCTTCTTCGCAGCCTGCTCCCATTCGGTTCCCGGCTTGCCGTAGTTGGCATACGGATCGATGGACAGACCGCCGCGCGGCAGGAATTTACCCCAAACCTCAATATATTTAGGCTCCATCAGCTTAATAAGATCCTTCATAATGATGTTCACGCAATCCTCATGGAAATCACCATGATTACGAAAGCTGAACAGGTACAGCTTCAGAGATTTGCTTTCTACCAGACGTTCATCCGGAACATAAGAAATGTAGATGGTCGCAAAATCAGGCTGTCCCGTCATCGGACAAAGACTGGTAAATTCCGGGCAGTTAAATTTAACCCAGTAATCATTTTGCGGGTGCTTATTCGGGAAGGATTCCAGAACCTCCGGCGCATAATCGCTTTTATAAGCAGTTTTATTGCCTAACAGGCTTACGCCCTGCAATTCTTCTTTACTTCTGCCACTTGTCATTATTGCTTACCTCCATCAAATGCAAACAGTTTGCCTGCTCCCACACGTTCCAAAGCGGTAACCAGCATTACACTCGCAATACCGCAGATGCACTGACCAATCAGCAGACTGCTTGCCAGTACCAGATACGGAATATCCAGCAGTACGCTCAGCCATACAGGAACACCAAGTCCCGGTACAAAGGTTACTGCTGCCCAGATAATCCAGTTTCCGCAGCCACGACGCTTAGCCAAAACAATAATACCTGTTGTTACGATACCTACAATAAAGCCGCCGATAATATCCGGCAGACCAAGACCGCCCATCACCGTATTGCTGACAACGTTTGCCAAACCAAACGGTAAAATCAAAAACGGGAAAATAGCGCTCAGACCATACAGCGCAGTAGCAATACGAATCTGATACTGACCAAAGGCAAAGCTTTGGGTGCACATCATCACAACAATATATAATGCAATACATAATGCGGAAAATACTAATTTTTGGTTACTTAAGCTCTTCATTATCATTACCTCCTCAAACCTCTGCTAAGGGATCAACAACACCATTGGCAGCAAAGGCAGCCTCACGGTCAATACAGGTACCGCACTTGTGACATGGCTTTTCGCCGCCGTCATAACAGCTCCAGGTCAGCTCATAGGGAACACCTAAGCGCAAGCCCTCAGCAACGATATCCTTCTTCGTTTTATCAACAAACGGAGCAACCAGACGCACCTTGCGGCCGCTACCCAGATATACTGCCAAATTCATCGACTCGTTAAATTCGACGCTGCAATCGGGATAAGCATTGCCTGCAGCATCGTCGGCATGGGGACCGTAGTAAATCTCATTGCATTCATATTCCAGCGCAATGCTTGCCGCAGCAGACAGGAATAAACCATTGCGGAACGGCACATAAGTGCTGACAGGTTCACCCTTGCTTTCCTTCAGCTGCTCAGCATAGGATGCGTGCGGAACGCTTTCCTCCGAGCCCTGCAGCAGAGAGCATTTGCTGTGAGCGAAAATCTTCGACAAATCCATATGCAGCAGCTCCACATGATAATAATCGGCAATCGCCTGCGCTGCTGCAAGCTCCTTGGCATGCTTCTGACCATAGGACATCGACAAGGCCAGAACATTATCGCCGTATTTTTCTTTTGCCAGTGCCAGACAGGTTGAGCTGTCTACGCCACCGCTTAATAATACTAAAACCTTCATTTCTCCTCCCAATTAATGAGCGGGCAAAGTCCACAAAATATAAAAGGATTCCGTCATCTACAGACGAAATCCTTGCATACATAAAAAATACCGGCCGGCGCCAGTACATCGCCCGTAGTTTTATTTATAGACAGGATGGTTACGAACTGTCTGTTATGAACTTCTAAGATATTATACAGCATATCGCGTTATTTGTCCAGCGTAAGAAAATAGCATAATCAAAAACAGACACCGCCGACATACTTAAAGCATATCGAGGTGTCTGTCTTAAAAGCGTTATAGCTTATCTATTATTATACAATCGCCTTATCAGGCTTTACAAAGAACCAGGCAATAGCACCGCAGATACCGGTTACAGCAGTTGCTGCCAAAGCAGCCTGCCAGCCGTAGTTGGTTGCAAACCAGGCAGTAACGGTCGGAGCAAGTACGCCGCCGATATTGCCCCAGAAGTTCATCCATCCGGATACGGAACCGGCAAATTTACCGCCCATGCTGATAACGCTGGACCAGGAAGCACTCATGGTCAGACCGAGAGAGCCTAAGGATACGGAAAGCCAGAGAACATTCATCATCGGATCGGCAGTACGGGTGGAAATGTACAGCGCACCTGCACAAAGAAGAATACCTGCAGCACCGGTTGCAGTCTTAACCATGTTCTGAGACATGCCGCTGCGCAGCAGCTTGTCGGAAAAGTGACCGCAAAGAGTTACTACAGCCATCAGAGAAATCCAGGGAGCAGCAGCCCAAATACCCATTTTAGCTAAGGAGAATTTGTGCACCTCCATGAGGTACATCGGCAGCCAAGCCAAGAAAACATACATTATATAGTCAGTAATCAGGAACTGAATGCCCAAAGCCCAGAATTGGGAAGAACGCAGCAGCTTACCCCACGGAGCAATCTGTTTTTCACCGGTTGCTTCCACACGGCCCTCGTTGATGTGAGCCAATTCTGCTTCATTAACATAAGGACTGTCCTTAGGATCATCAGTAACATATTTATGCCATGCCCAAGCCAACAGCAGACCAACTACACCAAAGCTGAGGAATACATGATGCCAGCCAAAGGTTGTCATCAGCCATACTACAACAGCAGGACCGACTACAGGACCAAAGAAGCAGCCATTGAGAATAAAGGAGCTTGCCTTACCCTTTTCGTCTTTATTAAACCATTTGTGCTCCGCCATAGCGAATGCAGGATAAATCGGTGCTTCGCCCAAGCCAAACATCAAACGTACAATTGCAAAGGTATACTTACCGCTTGCCACAGCAGTCAAGGCAGTAAATACAGACCACCAGCCGCAGGCAATAGAACCGGTAAAGCGATGGCCGAATTTCTCAGCCAGCATACCTCCCGGAACCTGCATTAAAGCATAACCGGCGAAGAAGAAGGATTGAATGAGGCCCATATCAATTTTAGTAAAGCCGAATTCCTTCATGATTACAGGTGTTGCAACAGAAAGGTTAACGCGGTCCATGTAGGATACAAAGCTGATAGCAAAGATCAGCCACGCTACCTTCCATCTAAAGTTTGTCATTTTCATAGTTTTCTTTCCCTTCATAAAAAACAAATTCTGTTCTTTTATATATATTCTGCCGAACAGTTAACAATAATGATACTATTTCTTCTCAAAACTGTCAATGTTTTTCGCTCGTTTGATTTGTGCGAATATTCGTCTACTGTATGAGGATGTTTGGATTTTATAAGGGAATCGAAGAAATGCGTCATAATAGTATATTGCAGCAATGTAAATCGAAGAAGCGAGTCCGCAGGACGACGCTGATTGGCTGTCACACATAGAACTCTGGTAAATTGAGCGAGAGGTATATCGTGTAGGGAATAGCAATTTTAGCGAATGAGTGTCTGGAATCATCGAAGTGTTGCATTGTCTGAGCGCTAAGCTATCTACTATAGTAAAATCTCTCTTTGCATAGCGCGAGTTTTGCGACACTTCGTCTTGATTCCACACGAAATTTGCGTTAAGAAATTGCTGCTGACCGGAACGATATACTCCTCGCGACCAGCAATACTTCATTAAGAAGCTCCCGCCGCCGACTTGATTCCATAATTGTAGAATCTATCCCTTCAAAAATACTCCCTATTCGGTCGCATTTTCGGAGAAAGCTCCACCTTTTCGATTTCTCACGTCGCAAAGCTCGTGACAAATCGGGTGTCGCTTCTCAATCGACAAGCTGATTACATCAGCTCGTCGATACGCCTCGCCACAAACGCATTTGCTCGTCGCATAGCTCCTTCAAATGCGGTGGCTGGGCAGCCAGGCCCGCTGCTGATCATAAGATAGCTGACGGCAAAAGAAAAAAGACATGTCACATGACATGTCTTTTTTCTAACCGGCAGCTATCTATCCTCCCAGGCCGCTTC
>OLGE01000760.1_pt1 | contig 35742 bp, 46 predicted proteins | sample 1605151 | NCBI WGS metagenome assembly OLGE01 (sample SAMEA3888912, study PRJEB22519) | human gut metagenome | biome: human gut; feature: human-associated habitat; material: faeces | place: Denmark | collected 2010
GGTCGTCCTCGTTGATGGTGCCGCCCACGGCGCACAGGCTGTTGTGGCAGTTGGTGAGCACATACGGGATGGGGAACTTTTCCAGGCCGGACGCGCGGGCCGTCTGGATGATGCCCACAAAGGTGATGTCATGGCTGGCCATGGCATCGAATTTGATCTTCAGGTTTTCGACATCGCCGCTGGTGTTGTGAGCCTGCAGAATGCTGTAGGCCATGGTACCGGTCTTGGCGTTTTCCACCGCAGCGGCATCAAAGCCCTTGGCGGCCAGTGCTGCCGGTGCGTTGCCGTCTGCCGGCACCCACTCGCCGCGGGCATAGTATGCGCCGCCGGTGCTGCATTTGATCATATCCAACATCTCGATTCGCCTCTCTTTTTCTGTTTCCCGCCCGCCGCAGTTTGCGGGCACTGCCCCGGCAGGACGGCCAGCGGCCCCCTGCCCCATTACGATCACGGATCGTATCGTTTTTTATTATAGCATGAAACCATGGAAAGAAAAAGCACTTTTTCCAACTGAACTGTGAACGAAATGTAAGGATTGCTTTTTCTTGTCTCTGATCAGTCCTTTTTCACACCAGTACCCATTATTTCATCCAGCGTTCCCGAGAGGATCCTTGCCTCATCACTGCCATTGGTGGCAAACCGAACCAAGGGAATCCCATACTGTGCCAAGATATCGTCTTTTATCTTATCTCGCTCTGCCTGTTTTGTACCCTCCTTGTGGTAGCGGTATCCATCTACCTCGATGGCGAGGATCGGTCGCTTGCTTACACGGTTGTAAATCAGGAAATCAAGATGTGACACCCCACTGTTGACAAACGCCTTTTCCCTGTTGTCCAACTTTGACAGATCTCGTATCAGGAGGTAAAGAGGCTGATGAAAAACAACATCTAAGGCCTGTTCTTTTCTCTGATACAGTTCGTCTCGAATCAGATGGTAAACCAAATTTTCCGAGTCAAATTCTGAGATCCGTCCTCGCTTTTGCAGATAATCCAGGCGCACATCTCGATACTGCTTATACAGATAATCAAACACCGAACTAACTGCACTGTATTGGACATCGCAATTATGATAGCGGATATAATCAATCAGCTCCCCCGTATTGCTGCCTGCAGGCTGTTCCATTTCCGATGCAACTACAACCAGCTCCTTCTTTGCTCGTGAGACCGCCACATTCAACAAGTTCGGATCATCCGAGAAGGACGTCACAATATCATCCACAGTCGATAAGACGATCACGTCCTTTTCGCGCCCTTGAAACTTATGCACTGTAGAAATGTCGATCTCCGGTCTGTTAAGCTCCTCTTTCAGCTTGTAAACTTGATTCCGGTAAGGTGCGATCACGCCGATCTCTGTATCTGCAGCCGCAACACCCGGCAAAACATCCTTTTTGATCACGTCGATCTGCCGCTGATTCATCCGGTCTCGTTCATGCTGTCCTGGGACTGTCAGCACCAATTTGAGTGCTTTTTCCCCATGATCCGGTGTCATGACGATCAGCTCGTTGTTATAAAATTTCTGATTGCAAAACCCAATGATCAGCGGATGACATCGGTAGTGTTCTCTCAGGATTACTCTAGGGACCCTGTTTTTCATCAGCGCAAAAAGCGATTCCAGAAAACTGTACTGCGAAAAATCGTATGCATCTTCAATGTTATACTTTTCAAAAAGTTCCTCAAGATGCTTCTTTTGGCTTGATGCTATAACATTTGGCAGCTGCTTGGTATCTCCAACGATCACTGCATTTCTTGCACAGGAAAGTGCCAGACATCCGGTGGCCACATCCACCTGCGACGCCTCGTCCATCACAACATAGTCAAACCGGGCATTCTTTCCCAAACTGCTTCGTGCCGTGTAGGTCGTACTCAGCACGACCGGGTATTCTTCAAGAACGTTCCCCGGCATTTTCCAAAGAGCCTCCTTGGAGAACACAGGACGCTGGGACTGTTTGCCGTATCGTTCAGCAAGGTGTGCACGGAAACAACACAAGGACATTTCCGTAAATTCATTCATCAAAAAATCTGCATCTACACCCTCCAGCTTTTCTTCCAGTGCCTGGATCTCACGGTCTAGCTCCTGAGTCCTGTCCCTGTAGTACAGTTCGTGGAGCTTATCCAGCACATCAGCCGGTTTCTCACGCAGCAAGTCCAACACATTGACTCCATACAAGACCCTGCATTTCAACCATCTAAGAAGTCCCACTCTGTTTCCATGTTCCTGTAGGTCCATGTATTCCTGCAAGAACCTCAAAACCTGGATGGATGTCAGCTTCTTTGAGGACTTTGCCCATCCGGAAGGGCAGTCGGGACGAAGTACATCGTAGTGTTCCGCCTCCAGTTGCACTTCGCTTCTTTCTTGGTACAATTCTGCCAACCGATTTTTATCACGAAAGATCCCCTGCAGCTTCAACGACATATTTCTTACGTTCTCAAAGGACTCCGGCGTCTGATAGTCCGGGTCTTTCCACTTTTCCAGCTCCGGGTATCTGCCTGTCTGCTTTTGTAAAAATTCTTCTTTTCGCTGGTCTTTTCCCAAAAGTGCCACAAAAAAATCCATCTGGTACTTTGTACTCGACAGCTTTTCTTGCACATTTTCAATAGCGGAGTTGTTATTACTTACAACCTGAACTGTTTTCCCCTGCAGTACCAGATTCGCAATAATATTTAAGATCGTCTGTGTTTTTCCGGTACCCGGAGGTCCTTCTATCACACTTATGCGATTGGACAAAGCATTCGCAACTGCCATGAACTGACTTTCGTTGCATCCAAATGGAAAAATCGGTGCTTCCGACCGCAGATTTGTCCCTTCCTCATACTCTGACGGGTCCAAATATACCGCAGCTGCTGACTCTCTGCTCAAAAAATCAATTTTCTCATACTGCTTTGTCAAGATTGCCGTTTGGTCTTCTGCCCGAACGCTGATTACATCTGCCGCTTCCTTGAGATAGTCGAACACTTTTTTTGCACGGCTATTTTCGAAAATCGACCTTTCAACTTGAAGTTCTCTGTAGCTATAGTCATGCTCATAGCCTGTAGAAAACACAAGGTGCCAATATTCCTCATTTTCTGCCGAAAACGATAGGATCGTTTCAATATTATCAAGTATCTTTCCCTTACGGCACACTTGATATTTTTGGGGGTCCAAATTCCGTGGGTTCTTCAAGCAGAGGACATTCTGCTGGTTGTAGAAAAAACTCCGTCCACTTTTGAATACAATTTCCCATTTATGATTTTCTTTGTGGTAGATGCAGTCTGCCACATCTGTTGTGACAAACTTTCCTTTCGCAATGATCATGGTAGTGCGTGCATCCATACATTTTCTCTCCTACAAAACACCCACGATTTAAAAGCAAAAGAGCCCGGATACTATACGCATCCGGGCTCTTTTATGCCGCCGACGGGGGTCGAACCCGGTCCGGAACTTTTTCAAAAGAAAGCCGGCATGCGTATTCAACGTATTTCCGTCAAATTCCAAAATCCGCTTCTCCGGGAAGGAAACCGCAAACACGGTGCGAGAAATAGAAACGTGTTACAAAATGTGTTATCTTTCAAGGTTTTCCGGATCAAGGATTCGGCTGAGGACGTTGTCCAGGTCGGCGGCAGTCTGCACATCCTCGCCATGAATAAGATGCGCGTAGATCCCGAACGTGTCCATCTGGCGGGAGTGGCCAACCAAGGGCTTGACTTGTCCCTCTGGCAGCGTTTTTGCCAGTGATACGAACGTGTGCCGGAGATTATACGGCGGAACATAGTGCAGGCCGTTGGCCTCGCAGTAGCGCCGCCAATATTTTCTATAGGTGTCCTCACAGGAGATGCAAAACACGCTCTCCTGCCCGCCTGTCAGCTTTTTCTGTGCCTGCAGAATAGCGGCCGCACTATCGGTGAGTGCAAAGGCGCGCACAGCGTTGTCGTTCTTGCCGCGGGTTTCCTCGCCACGGGTGTTTATAGCTCGCCGGATCTTCACCCGGCCACCCTTAACGTCCTTCCAGCTCAGCCCGATCAGCTCGCCTGGGCGAAGGCCTGTCACAACGCTAAACCTGTACGCATTGACATAAGGATCCTCGATCAGTTTGCCGTCCAGGATCGTAGTGTCCACCTCAAAAAGTGTACGCAGATCCTCCGGCTGCAATATTTCTTTTTCCTTGGAGCGTGCACCCTTTGGCACATGCAGTTCTTCCGGCCGCAGAGTGGACATTTTGCTCAGGCGCAGCCATTTGCAGAACATGGTCAAATCCGTGCACATGTTGGAAAGGTATTTTTTGCTCAGTCCTCCTGCAAATCCTTTGTTGATGATGGCTTGCAGCTGTTGTTCCGTCAGGTCTCCCACACGCCTCCGGCCAATGACTGGACGCACCCAGACGTTCCACCGGCTCTGGATCGGTTCCCAGTTGGAGCGGCTGGTGGTCAGTTTCAGCTCGCCGATCCACTGCGGATAGGCTGCTTCTACCAGCATCCGAGTATTGCTGATGCCGTCATCCAGCCAGGCGTCGGCCTTGCGGTTCGCTTCGCGCTGGCCGGTCCGACCGGCTTTTGTGCTGGTAAAGGTCCGGCGCACGCCGTCCTTCTGCACCTTGATCTGCCAGCGGTTCTGGTTCGGCAGCCAGACCGCTGTATTCGTTCGCAATCCCATAAAAATACACCTCCATGGGTACACTTTGACAAGCCTGCCCGGAGGTGGTACAATACAACTGCTGGATTGGATTGTTCCTCGTGAGCAAGCCATTCTTTGACGCCCTGCCGGTTGCCGCCGGTGGGGCGTTTTTTATTCAAAAATCAGGATGCCTTCCGGCCTTCGCTCTTGCCGGAAGAGATATAGTGCTCATAGTATTTCTGGTTATCTTCGCCAAAAGCGGCAACCAGATCAGGATTGTTTGCTTTGTAGGCGGCAAGGTTAAATGCACTGCTGCCCTGACGGCCTTCCTTCATGCCGCTGTTTACGAAATGCTCCAGATACTTCCACTGGTTATCCCCGAACAGGGCAGCCAGATCGGCGTTGTGCTCTTTGTAATACTGATAATCGTAAACAGGGGCGTATTTGCTGGTCAGCACATAGTAAGGCTGATTCGTCGGGTCGCTTCTGAAGTGACCCGAATACAGGGCTTTTTGATTAACAGTCTCTTTACTTCCGTCCATATAGATGATATCCGCCTTGGTCACGGCAATCTCGTCGATCGTGCTGTTGTACCAAAGGCAATCCCATTCCACTGCTGCATTGTAAATTGCATTCTGGAGTTCGTCATCTGTCAGATAAGTAGTAGAATCCAGCTGACCCCGCGTCTTGGAATGGTCGATCACAGACAGGACGGAGGACGGAGTGTAGGAATCAGCATAATAGGCATTACCGTCCTTGTCCAAAAAGATTCTATGCCCGTTGCGCTCTTCTGCGCCAAAGTAATAATCCGTTGCAAGCTGCTGCTGTGCCTGGAACGGCCCAAAATCCCCCATGGACGCGGGAGAAGTCACCGTGTTTGCGACCGTTCGGTCGAATCTTGTCGGAGCAATCGGCCCTACTACCTGGGCCGTCACCGTCGAGCGGCCGCTGATTGTACAGGAAGTTCTATCACCGACCGCATTAAGCGGAACCAGCGTGAACGTAACGTATTTAATGGTTTTGTTTGAATTATTCCGGAAGCAGACCGTGGGGCTGACGCCGTCAAAAGCATCGACCGTAAAATAGACGTCGGTGAGCTCGACCGCAGGCTTTGCCGCAAAGGCACCGCATGCGAGAATCGTCATCAGCGCCAGTGTAAAAACAACGCCTAAAAGCCTTTTTGCTGACTTTTTCATGATTCTCTCCTTTTTTCTGCTGAAAAAATCCCAGTTTTCTGCGATTTTTTCGTTTGTTTTCAGTTGTCAAAAGTTGTTGCATTCAACGCCGAATGGTTGTATAATGTTCTTGAACATAAAACCGAATCGGAGGATTGCCACATGACACGACAAGATTACATCAATGCCATTTTGAAACTGCTGGAAAAAGCCGATTTCCGCCAGCTGCGGCTTGTGTGGGTGTACGCAAGCCACCTGATCGGATGAGCCGCCAGCCACCATGCGAGGGAAGCCTTTACGGGCTTTCCTCTTTTTTTTGCGTCAATTTTTCGGCCATGCGTTCCAGCAGCTCCCAGTCCGCCGGGCTCAGGCCTGCCAGCATTTCGATAAAACGCTTTTTAAAGGTGTCGCTGTCATCCTTGGTCAGGTCAGCCAGGAAGGCCGCCACCTGCTCGGACTGAGTGTCCTGTACAAACATTTCACCCTCGCCTTCGCGCAGCCATGCTTCCCGGACACCGAACTTATCGCAGATGTCGCTGATCGTGCGGTCGCTGGGGGCTTTTGCACCAGAGCAAAGCTCAGACGCATACGGCCTGGAAATATGCAGACGTTCCGCGAACTCAACTTTTTTCAAGCCAAGTTCTTCAAGGATTTTTTTGATGCGTTCGTTCATTGGTTTTCACCTCCTCTCTACTTGGCATTGTAACACCTGTCAACAACGATGTCAAGAAAAAAGTTAGCTGAGCATTTGCTTTTTTGCTTGACATGATAGCAAAACCGTGCTATATTGTGAGCAGAGCTACCAATCACAGTAGCCAAGCGACCGTCATGCCGCACTTAAACGAAGGGAGGTGAAGAGGATGAAGGACAACCCATTCAAAATCCCACGGGAAGCAAAAGCCGCCAGAGTGATTCAGCTCATTGAGACCGTCACTACCTGCCGGGCAGCATCAAGCACTACGAACTGGTGGAGGGCTGAGCAATGTTTGATAAAGAACTTATGAAGCAACTGGCTACCATCCCCGCTGAGAACAGAGCGGAGTGGTTTGCAGAACGGGACAAGCTGCACGCTCTCGCTGCGGAAATGAACCGCCTGAACGCCGACGAGATGGTGATAAAGTACGGCGTTGCGCGGGTAATACGAGTTCTGGCAGCTACGATAAAATGCTGTCCGGATGAGTACGACCCTTCGGCCGTCCGCATGGCAAATTGGGTGCCGCCTATCCGCTCTGGGCGAAACGCAGAAGAATGGTTTCATTCAACCATGCATCGTGCTTATGTGCAAAGTCTTTTCCTTAAGTACGCAGAGCTCAGAATCGCCTGACACACATTCTTAAACAGTTCCAAGGAGGTCTGAATCATGGAAGAAGTCAAGAGCCGCCGTCACACTATGACGGACGCGGAAGCCGAGACGCATTGCGATGCACTGCAAGTCTACGACAATGGCGCATGGCACCCGGTCGTTGCTTTTTCTCACGGCTATATGGGCCCGGCGGCTGACTACACCGTGGCCGGCGTGAAGATGTTTAAGGAGGTCTGAACGATGAAAAAGGAAACGCTGAAACCGTGCCCTTTCTGCGGGCAGGAGCATACGACCATCACTGAATCTAATACTGAGGGCATTCGGATTAGATGTCCGAAATGCAATATCACATTTACCCGCGATTTTTATGAACATCGCGGGGAATTGGGCAGGCAACGAACTATTGAAGCGTGGAATACTCGCCCTGAATAACCCCGCCTGATGATGACCCTGCGGAAAGGGTCGAAACCACTCGGCAGCCAGCCGGGCAAGGTCGTGGGAGCCACCCACAGAAAGGAGTGCTTAGTATGGCACGCAAGAGCAATTCCCTGAACCCCGCCATGTATGGTCTGACGCAGCATGACGTGGAGCGTGTGATCCGCATCCACACCATGTGCAAGGACATGGACGAGGACGCATTCGAGCAGATGGAGACCGCTGCGGCATCCATCAATCTGGTGGCCAGCCTGAAGAAGCTGGACAGCCGCCCCGTGGCATGAAAGGAGAAACCACATGACAGACATCACCATAATCAACAAGGAGGTGAAGAAGATGAAGGACAACAAAAAGCCCGGCGAACCGCTGGAGACGGAACGCTGGACTGAAATTCTTAGCTAAGTGCTCAACCAAAGATCAGATATCGAAGCAAACACTAACAAAAGTTTTTCCAAGCGGTGTCAACCGGACAATTCCCTTATCAAAGTCCAGTGATTGCACTTTTCTGTCATTGATCTTTGCTTCGCAGGCTTTCATTTGGAGCAACTCGCTTTCCAACATATCTCTCAGTTCATTTTTGATAAATACGTCATACAATTTCTCATCCAACAGCCAACAGTCATAGCGAATTTCTATCAACCCTTGTCGTTCCAATGAACTTAAAGATGTGGCTTGAAGGTCGATGTCTGTGGCATGAATCATCTTAGGGTTCTTTAAAAAGCAATTTGTAAACGCAGCTCTTTCGCCGTTGTTCTCCAGAGTGTATTTATACCTTGCAATCGGAAGAGTTCCACCGCCTTTGAACAGTTCCAAATTTTCAGCGTCCAAAGGAGACATCTGCGCAATCATGGCCGAAAAGGAAGGATGCACCTGACTTTGATATCTTATATCGGCAGAATTTGCAAGCAGATTTTGAAACATCTTTCGGATTTGTGGCTCGTCCATGCAAAATTTTGCATTTTCGACAGCGGGGCCAACCACCTGCATACGAGGTTCAACCAAACATTCTTCTGGTTTTGCATTCAACTTGTCACTCAGTGATTTTTTAAACTCTTCTAGATCATGTGCTTGTTGCAACCTCATCTTTTCTGCTGAAAAATGGATTTTGCTTGTTGCCATTGCAAGAAGATCTCCAAAAAGAGTTCCAATCTGGTTAGCACCGGGGTTCAGAACAGCCTTTACAGGTTCGTCAATGCAACTTGGTACGGCATTGATGTTAAAGGTGTTGCCGCTATTCTTCTCATCACTCATCTTATCATTCCTTTCTTTGGGAGGTTCTATGGACAAACTTATTCTGATTATTAAAATACTCGTCACTGAGCAGAAAGTCAAATTTTATACAGCAGTCTGCCGTGTGTGCGAAAGAATCGAACGTTATATCAAAACACATCGAAAATAAGGAGGTACATCTTCACCATGAACGACATCATCTTATCCACCCAGAACGGCGAACCGGTGGCATCCAGTCGGGACGTCGCCAAGCGCTTCGGCAAACGCCATGACCACGTCATCCGCGACATCGCGGAAATCGTGAAGAGCTTCCCCAAAAATGGGGACACCCCGCTGTTCTTCAAGACCGAGTACGTCCACCCTCAGAACCACCAGAAGTACCCCATGTACCTGATGAACCGGGACGGCTTTTCGCTGCTGGCGATGGGCTTTACCGGCAAGGAGGCCGCCCAGTGAACGGCCGCAACAAGCGCTGGGCAGAACAGCGCTGGGACAAACGCCAGCCTGACCGGCTGGCACACATCCGCAAAAAGAAGGAGGACAAAAGCCATGAGAAGGCCAAGAAGCCCTTACCTGAAGCTGGCCCGCCTCATCGAGGACGAAGGGTTTGAGCACCGGGAGTTCGCCAAGCTGGTCGGCATGGGTGAAAGTACCCTGTCCACCCGCCTGAACCCGAAGCCGGAGCAAAAGAACAATGAGTGGCGCCATTACGAAATCACCGCCATTTGCAGGGAGCTGCACATTCCACAGGAAAAGATCGGAGAGTATTTCTTCCCGACAGTCGAGAAAGGAGCATGAACATGAAGGCAAAACTTTACATCGACAGTGAGGACTCGACCATCAAGGTCGAAGGTGGTCCCAGCGACGTGCTGCATCTTCTGGTGTGCGCAATCGCCCAGATTCTGAAGAGCTATTTCCCGGACGATTTTGAGCGGCAGATGGGCTGGGCGTCTGGACTGCTCTACAACACGATCCGCGCGCTGAAAGAGGAGGACGACGATGAAGATTAAATCCACCGTTTTGCAGGTGCTGGCAGCCGCCAGTCTGGGCGCAGGCCTGCTGTATGCTATGGGCATCGAGGGCGGGGCCCAGCTGGGCGGCACGATCACCGACGGCGAGTTCACCACCGCCATGGTACTCATTCTGGCTGCCCTTGCCCTGATGCGCATCAGCTTTGCCGTGCATGACGCCGATGAGCGGGCCCACCGGAAAGTCCACAAGGAGCCCCAGAACACCGTGAAGGGCAAGCGGAAGGTGGGGTAAGCCCATGGCTGACTGCGTCAACAACGTCCCGTGGTACACCGTGTGGGACGCCAAGACCGGCGACCTGCTGGCCAGCGGCACGGCTGCCATGTGCGCCCGGCGGCTGGGCTACGCCAGCGCAAATTCTTTTGCCGCTTCCGTCTGCCACTGGTTCAAGGACGGCAGGCAGCACGTCAAGTACATTTGCCAGCGGGAGCTCATCCCGCGCAGCGAGGTGGACAGCCTGCCACGCAAACCAAAAAGGCCCGCCCGTGTTCGCAGCACGGACGAGCCCAAAGGGTGATGGAATTTGCAAGCCCCATCACCCCGAAGAATAACACACTTTGGAGGTTTTTACAAGAAAATGCTGACAGAAAAGCAGAAAAGTCTGCTGCAGTACATCAAGAATGTGCCCGAATGGCACTCCGGCCTGATCTATGAGCAGCTGGCCGCACTGAACAAAGCGGCCGCAGCACTCTCCATGGCCGCAAGTAATCTGGAACGTGGCTTTGCCGACGGAGTCCTGCGTCCGGATCGGTATTATATCTCAGATCCGGACTACCAGAAGGACTGCCGCACCGAGATTCTCGGCCGACCCGCAAGAGAATTGGGCCAGGCACTGGCGGCACTGGAGATCCTCGGCGTTTTGTCGGACGCACGCTCCATGGATTTCCAGCACGACGTCCGGTTTTTGCACGATCTTACCTACATCGAACTGGAAAAGCTCTGCGTCAAACATGGTTATACAACGGAGGAACCACAATGAAAGGTATTTTGATCGAGCCGGGCAAGTCCCCGGAAGTCACCTCTCTGCCGGACACCCTACAGGGCATCGAGGCCCGTCTGCAGTGCCCCTGTGAGCAGAAAGTTTTGCCCCGCACGCCGGCAGTGCTGGTGTACGGCATCCTCGGCAAGGGGCTGAACCGCATCTACCGCGGGCAGAACATCTACGGCACCATCCTGTGCTACGGCTGGAAGAACAACAGCCTCGTGCCCATGAGCAAAGACCTGCAGGCCGAGATGCTCGACCGGCTCAAGGAAACGGAGGTGAAGGGATGAGCACCTATATCTGTAAGTGTGGGCAGAGAGTTCAGAAATCCAGCAGCGCTGACAATACCGGCAACAGTCTGAAAGGGTACGGCCCGGGCCATGAATGCTATGGCTGTCCCTACGCTATGCCGTTTGGCGGTAACGAGTGGAACGAGACTGCCAAACGTTTCGTGCAGGATATTAAGGGCTACGAGTGCCGGATGAGTAGAACGCTCTCATATGGCTCCCTCTTCATCGGCTCGACCAAAGACAAATGCACCTGCTCTGTGTTCAGCCTGGATTTCGACTTTCTGGAACAGATCAGTGCATGGGTCAAAGATACTTTCCCTCAAGGCGAACTCACGGGTGGCTTTTCTCGAGACGAGATTCGCCCCACTGATTACTCCCACAATGGCCGCTACTGCTGTACATTCGTCTGCGCTGCCAACAAAAAGGGCATTTCTGCCAAAGCGGCTCTATTGGCTCGGTTTTTCAATCCGGATGGAAGCCGCAAGGACATGACACCGCAGCAGGAAATGGAAAAGATTCTTGCCGACATCAAAAAAGCAAAGGAGATTCTCTCATGTGCACCTGCCCAGAATGCGGATGCTGCTGTGACTACGGCAGAGACTGCTGCCCCGAATGCCGCAACGGAAACGTTGACCACCTCGGAGAGCGAGGAGGATGCAAGCGCATTGACCCCCGTGACATCCCTGCAGAACTGCGAATCGGCCCCTGCCGCATCGACGGACGGTTCTTCTGTATCGACAGCTGGTGCCATGCAGGACAAGCCCCTGACTTTCATTCGGGAGGACAAGTGCCCGGGGTTTGATTATTCCGGCCTGCCTGAGCAGACCGTGGCGACCCTGCATCTTGCAGAAAACGGATATCTTCACGGCAAGAAACTGGCCGAAAAGGGTCTTGTTTACATGGGTGACAGCATTGCACTGGCACACGATGCGCTGTGCGGAGTTGTCCAACAATTGGACAACTCCAAGCACGGCAACCGTGGCGATGATTCTTTCCGGGCATGGTGCTGTTCCATTGGCATCACCAAGTCAACCGCCTACAACCTGCTGCAGGTCTCTGCCCTGATGGACGGCAGCAGCCCCCGCCAGCGGGCCATTCTGGAAGCCCTGCCGCCGACCCTGCTGTATGCCGTGGCAAAGCCCAGCGCTCCGGCAGAGCTGGTGGAGAAGGTCAAGAACGGCGAGGTTTCCACAAACAAGGCCTATCAGGATTTGCTGAAGGAGAACCAGCAGCTGCGCACTGACCGGGTGAACGCCATGAATCAGGCCGAACGGGAGAAACAGCGTGCCGATGCCGCCGAGGCTCAGAGGGATGCCGCAAACGCCGATATCTCCGGCCTGACCACACGGGCAGAAAGGGCCGAAGCTGAACGGGACAAAGCCCGTGCTGACCAGCTGAGCACCGCCAAGGACTGCAACCGGCTGGGGCTGAAGGTCTCGCAGGAGAAAGACCGGGCGGACAAAGCCGAGGCCCGCGCCAAGACCGCCGAGGACGCCCTGAAAAAGCAGCCCATCACCGGAGTTGTGGACAAGGACGAAGTGAAGCGGCAGGCGGAGGCAATGTCCCGCAACGCCGTGCAGGAAGCCCGGCAGCAGGCCGCCGAAGCGCAGGCACGGCTGCGGCAGTATCAGGAGGACGCCGAAGGGCTGCTTGCCCCGGCACAGGCCTGTGCCCAGCAGGCGCAGTTCATTGCGGACAGCGTGCGGGCCATGTACCTGAACTGGTTTGGCAGCGCCGTTGCCGCCGACGCTTCGCTGGCCCAGATGGGCACCCCTTTGTATGCCGTCTGCGGGGAGATCATGTCCTCGCTGGAAGAAGAAAACACCATCAACCCCACTGCCGCCGGCAGTGTAGAGGACGCGGAACGGGAGGCGTTGTTTGAATGAAATTCGATTACAAAGCATTGATCCGGCTCATGAAAAAGAGCTACAAGGGCGGCGGCATCAAGATCATCCGCACCGAGCGGGAGCTCCGGGACTGCTTTTTCCTGTCCGGTGCCGGCTGGGCCCTGCTGATCCCCAAGGAAAAGTGCCCCGGCGAGGTCACCGGCCAGATCGTCACCTGGCTGGCCGACCTGCCCCGCATCGGGTATGCCGCCTGGGTGGTGAAGGGCTTTGACCCAAAGCCCCTGGAACCCGCAGAGCGGGACCTTGCTATTGCGGACTGCTCTGCCCTGACCTACAATCTGGGCATGAAGCCCCTGCCCCTGCGCACCGAGACCGAATTCCTGGTGCAGCTGGGCAATTTTGAGACCGCCGCTTTTGATCTGGACGCTTTTGCCGTGGTGAGCGGCGGGGCAAATCTGGGTGCCTTTGACCCCGGCGTGATTTTGGCCCGCTGGACGGATGAGGACACCGAGGCATGGTTCTGGATCTGGAACGATATCACCAACGTGCCCGAGATCGCCCGCACGGCGGCATCCGCCTGCCGCGTCTGGCACACGGAAAAGGAGAATTGACATGGTAGAAGTAACTGTTGCCACCCGTGAAAAATCCAAGCTCCGCATTGCGCTGGCCGGCGTGTCCGGCGGCGGCAAGACGCTGGGCGCTCTGCTGCTGGCCTCCGGCATGACCGGCGGGGACTTCAAGAAGATCTGCCTCATCGACACCGAGCACAAGCGCGGCCAGCTGTACGCCAACCGTTCGGATCTGGGCATTGGGGCCTTTTATTACATCGAGCTCACTCCGCCGTACTCCCCGGCCCACTACAAGGAGGCTGTGGACGCCGCCGTACGCACCGTCGGGCCGGAGGGCGTGGTCATCGTGGACAGCCTGTCCCATGCCTGGAACAGCTCCGGCGGTGTGCTGGAGATCAAGGCCGGCATTGCCGCCCAGCCCAACAAGAACAGCTATACCGCCTGGGACGAGGCCGGCCGCATCCAGAACGATTTCATCAACTACCTGCTGTCGGTCAACTGCCACACCATCTGCACCCTGCGGGTCAAGCAGGATTATGTGCTCACCGAGAACGACCGCGGCAAGCAGGTGCCGGTGAAGGTGGGCATGGCCCCCGTGCAGCGGGACGATGTGGAGTATGAGTTCGACCTGATGCTGAACATCGGCCGTGACCACATTGCCACCGCCAGCAAGGACGTGACCTTTCTGGACGGCCTGAACACGGTCATCACGCCGGAGCTGGGCAAGCAGCTGGCCGACTGGGCCAACGAGGGCAAAGAGCCGGTGCGCTGCGAAGCCTGCGGGCATCTGGTGTCCGCCACCGACAAAATGACCCTTGCCCAGCTGGCAGAGTTCACCCGCAAGACCTACGGCAAGTGCCTGTGTGCCGCCTGCGCCAAAAAGGCCGAGCTGGCCCGCCGTGCCGCAGAAAAGGAGGCCGCCCATGAGGCCCAGTGACGCCCGTACCCGGCAGAAAAAGGACCAGCTCCAGGCAGCCCGCAACGCCCGGGGCAAAAGCTGGCAGGACGACCTGCTGGCGGTGCTGGGCGGCATCCCGCAGGCATGGGCAAGGCTCTGGCCCGCCGACTGGGGCGGCCAGCCCTATGACATCGAGGCCACCATCGACGGCCGCAGCTGGGGCATTGAGTGCAAGCACATTGCCAAAGGGAACCTGCCCTTTTCGGCCTTCCGCCCCAACGAGGTGGAGAACCTCTCCCGCAAGGAGGACGCCGGCGGCGTTGCCGTGGTGGCCGTGCGGCGGGACGCCCCTGCCGTGGACTGCTTCTTCCCGTGGTACTACATCCGGGACGCCATCGAGAGCGGCGAACGCGGCAGTGTGAAGCTGGAGGGCCTGCCCACAGACCTGCTGAACGTGCTGGAGGTGGTGCACCCGTGATCTACACCCTAGATGGAGAGCTGCACCTCTCCGATGTGCCCACCCCGCTGCTGCACCAGCTGATCCGGGAGCTGACCGTGCCGAACCCCCGCTACGAGAACGCCCTGCGGCTGGGCCGCCCGGCCTGGAACATTCCCAGGACCATCATGCTGTACGAGATCAAGGGCAACGCCCTCACGCTGCCCCGGGGCATGGCCGAGGAAGTCTGGCGGCAGCGCCCGGCAGGCACCGTGTCCAAAGACAGGACCCTGCGGGGCGAGCCCTGCGCCTTTGAAAAGGCCGGCTTTACCCTGCGGGACTACCAGAAGCAGGCCGTGGACGCCGCCCTTGCCTGCAAATGGTGTCAGGGCGTGCTGGTGGCCCCCTGCGGGGCCGGCAAGACCGAGATCGGCATGGCGCTCATCGCCCGGCTGGGGCGGCCAGCCCTCTGGATCACCCACACGCTGGATCTGGCCCAGCAGGCCAAGGAGCGTGCCCAGCTGCGCCTTGGTCTGGACGACCGGGAAGTAGCCGTGATCTCCGGCAAGAGCAAGCGCCTGGGCACCAAACTTACCATTGCCACCGTGCAGAGTTTGTACCGCATGGAGCTGGACGAGCTGTCCCGCACCGCGGGCGTGGTGATCGTGGACGAGTGCCACCATGTGGTCAACAACCCGGAATCCGCCAGCATGTTTGCCGCGGTGCTGCGGTGCCTGCCCGCCCGGTGGCGGTTCGGCCTGACTGCCAGCGACCAGCGCAGTGACGGCCTGAGTGAGACCATCTTTCAGGTGCTGGGCCCAAGGGTGGCGGTCATCGACCCCGGCCAGCTGGAACAGATCACCATCACGCCCCGGGTGGAGACCGTGCCCACCGCCTTCGTGTACACGCCCCGGGCCAACGAGAGCCCCATCGACTATGTGCGCCTGATGCACCACATGGCAGCGGACGAGGCCCGGATGCACACGGTGGAAACGGTGCTGGACCGTGCCGTCACCGAGGGCACCAGCTGGCTGGTGCTGGCCGCCTCGCTGGCCGTGCTGGAACGGCTGCACCGGTACGCGCTGGACCTGGGCCTTGCGGCAGAGTTCGTCTGCGGCAGCACCAAAAAGGCTGACCGCCAGCAGGCCCTTGCCCGCATGAAGAACGGGCAGGCGCGCATCCTGTTTGCTACCTACCAGCTGGCCAAGGAAGGACTGGACATCCCCCGGCTGGACCGGCTGGTGCTGGCAACGCCCACCCGCAACAAGGTGATCGTGCAGCAGAGCATTGGCCGCATCCAGCGCCCGGCCCCCGGCAAGACCGAGGCGCTGGTGCTGGACATCGTGGACGAAAAGACGCCCCAGCTCCTGACGCAGTACAAGCAGCGCCGGAGCCTTTATAAAAAGATGAACATCACAGAAAAGGAGTAACTACTATGAGCGAACTGAACTATGCAAGCACCCTTGCCGCACTGGATGACGAATTTGCCTCGGCCAGTGCCAGCACCGGCTCCGGCAGCGTGCCGGTGGGCCGTTACAACGCCATGATCAAGGAGGCCAAGATCGTGGCCCGCACGGGCGGCGGTCTGGCCCTGAGCGTGTCTTTTGTTGTGACCGAGGGCGAGTACAAGGGCCGCTACGCCTTTACCAGCTACGGCCTGCACAAGAACGGCCTGCCTTATTTCAAGGGCTTTTTGCAGACCATCCAGCTGCCCCTCGAACGCCTGAGCGAACTGGAGCAGATCCTGCCGCAGTTCACGGGCCGCCGCTGCGCCATCAATGTGCAGACCGACAAACAGAACCCCCAGTACACCCGCACCTATGTAGACAAATATCTGGGCATGGGCGACATCCACGAGGTGCTGGGCGCATCCGCTCCGGCAGCCGACGCGGACGGCTTTACCCCCGCCGACGATGACGGCGACATGCCCTTTTAACCGGAGGTGCTCATGCTCGAACAGTTCCCGCAACCCTTGAAAGAGGCGCGCCGCTGGGTCTGTTTCGATGCTGCCAAAACTCCCATCAACCCCGCCACCGGCAAGAACGCCATGCCCAACGAGCCCTCCACCTGGGGCACGCTGGCAGCGGCACAGGCCGCGGTCACCCGCTATGGCCTGCGCGGTGTCGGGGTGCTTTTGGGAGATGGGCTGTGCGGCATCGACATTGACCACTGCCGGGATCCGGCCACCGGGGCCCTCTCCGATATGGCGGTGCAGATCATTGCCCGGATGGACAGCTACACCGAGGCCAGCCCCAGCGGCACCGGCGTGCATATCCTGTTCACCGGCACAAAACCCGCCGGCCCCTGCCGCAAGAGCAGCATCGGGCTGGAAATGTACGACGGCGGCCGGTATTTCACCGTGACCGGCAACGTGCTGGAAGCAAAGGCCATTGCCGAGCGCACCGAGGCCTGCGCCGCCGTCCATGCGCAGTATCTGGCCAAGCCCGAACCCGCCGGCACGCCCGCCCCGGCTGTGGTGTGGCAGGCCGTGGACCGCTCCGACGAGGAGATCCTGCACACTGCCTGCAGCGCCAAAGACGGGGAGCGCTTTGCGGCCCTGTATGCCGGCAGCTGGCAGGCCTACTACGCCAGCCACAGCGAGGCGGATCTGAGCTTCTGCAACCTGCTGGCCTTCTGGTTCGCCGCTGACAAGGCCCGCATGGACCGGGTGTTCCGTGCCTCCGGCCTCATGCGCCCCAAGTGGGACCAGCGCCGGGGTGCCAAGACCTACGGCGACGCTACCCTGGACCGTGCCGTGGCCGACTGTCAGGAGGTGTACACCCCGCCCCCGCAGACAGCAGACGGCGGCCCGGCCTTTGCGGATCAGGACGAAGCTCTGCGGGCCCTCAATGCCAAATACACCGGTGTCGGCAGGGAGCAGGCCCCGGCCAGCGCGCCGGCCCCCGGCGTCAAGAGCTACTCCATGGACGACACCGGCAACGCCCGCCGCTTCCGTGACCGGTACGCCGACCGCCTGCGCTACAACCCCACCGACAAGTGCTGGCTGGTGTGGGACGGCACCCGCTGGCAGCGGGACGACCTGGCCACCGTCAAGCGCTTTGCAGACGAGATGCTGGATCAGATGGACAAGGCCTGCTTTGGCATCCGTGATACCGACAACGCCGCCGCCCAGCGCAGACACGTCCAGAAAAGCCGCTCCAGCCGGGGCAAGGAGGCCTTTCTCAAGGAGGCCCAGCACCTGCCCGGCATCCCCATGCTGCCGGAGCAGTTCGACCGGAACCGGGGCCTGCTGAACGTGCAAAACGGCATCCTGGATCTGGCCCGCCGCAAGCTGCTGCCCCATGACCGGGAAAAGTATATCACCCGTCTGGCGCAGGTCATCTATGACCCGGACGCCGCAGCGCCCACATGGCGGGCGTTTCTGGATTCCGTCACCGGCGGGGACAGGGCTCTGGCCGAATACCTGCAGGTGATGACCGGCTACTGCCTGTCCGGCTCCACCCGGGAGCAGTGCATGTTCTTTCTCTACGGCGACGGCTCCAACGGCAAATCCACATTCCTGGAGGCGCTGGCCAAGCTGTTCGGCGATTACGGCATGAACGCCCAGGCCGAGACCATCACCAGCGCCCGCAGCCGTTCCTCCGGTGCCGCCCGCAGCGACGTGGCCCGCCTGAAAGGGGCCCGCCTTGTCACCATCGAGGAGGGAGATCAGGGTGCCATGCTGGACGAAGGTCTGGTCAAGCAGATGACCGGCGGCAACACCATCACGGCCCGTTTCCAGTACGGCAAGGAATTTGAGTTCCGGCCCGAGTTCAAACTGGTCATGGCAACCAACCATCTGCCCCGCATCCATGGCACCGACGTGGGCATCTGGCGGCGCATCCGTCTCATCCCGTTCACCCAGTGCATCCCGCCGGACAAACAGGACATGCTGCTGCCCCAGAAGCTGGAAGCGGAGCTCTCCGGCATCCTCAACTGGGCGCTGGACGGCCTGCAGAAGTGGCTTGCCCTCAGCAAGGGCGGCAAAAAGCACGGTCTGCCCGCCTGTGCTGCTGTGGATAAGGCCGTGGACGCCTACAAGCAGGATCAGGACCGCATTGCCGCCTTTCTGGCCGACTGCACCGAGCCCGCCGAGGGCCAGACCGTGCAGGCCAGCGTGCTGTTCCGCACCTATCTCAACTGGTGCAGCGACAACAACGAGAAGTGGCGCATGGCCAACAAGCAATTCGGCATCGAGGTCAAAAAGCACTACGAGGTGCGCAAGGGCATGTACTACAACGAGTATGTGGGCATGGCCCTGTCTGAGGAGGGCCTGCGCTGCATGGCGTTGAACCGCGGTGCAGAGCTGCCCGCCCGCAGCACCCAGGGCCCGCCGCTGTACGAACAGACCCGCCTGAAGAACTGAGTATGGAGGGAATGGAAGCAAAGGAGCCTTTCCGGGGACTTTCCTATATATTCTATTTTTTTGTTTCCCTACTAGGGAGTTTTCGGAAATAGGTTCCTACCCTCCATACCCTCCATAGAAAGGAGAAAACGAGTTTGACCTACGAAGAGAAAAAGGCCTGGCTGTGGCGGTACCGGTCGGCCAAACGGTTCGAGCTGCTGCGGCTGGATGAGCTGGCTACGCTGGAAGCCGAGGCCTGCCACACCACACAGCGCTACTCCCCGACACCGGGCGGCGGTGGTGACGGCCAGACGCTGCCCCGCAGCGTGGAGCGCATCGACGAAGCCCGCCGGGAAGCCGCTGCACAGTCTGCCGTGTGCGACGCCATCCGGGCCGAGATCATGGAGGTGTTCCGCCAGCTGGACGATGAGGTGGATTTCATGATCCTGTTCCGCCGGTACGTCCTGCTGGAGGACTGGGACAAGATCGCCGTTTACGTCCGGTTGTCCCGCAGCCAGATGTTCCAGCATCACAGCGCCGCCGTCCGCCAGCTGGACATCAAAAGTCCGGAGCAAACCGGAGCAGACCGGACTTGATAATACGGTCAACCCCTGCTAAAATTTAAACTGCCGAAGCCCGCAGGAAAGGTCCCTTACTCCCTTCCCCCTGCGGGCTTTGTGCTGCCCGGCTGACACAGTGGAACACCTTTACCGACCAACAGCCTGAATGTACCAGCCGGGCATCCTTTGCATATTTCTGGCCGTCCTCCGGGGCGGCTTTTGTTTTACCTGAACCATGAGAGGTGGTGACGTGTCCAACGAGAAGAATCTTATCCCGTTCAACAAGCGAACGGAGAGCGAACAGAGAGAGATCGCCCAGCAGGGCGGCATTGCGTCCGGCAAGGCACGCCGCCGCAAACGCAGCATGAAGGAAGCCGCCGACTATTACCTCAGCCTGCCGGAGACCGACCGCCGCAGCGTGAACGCCCTGCTGCGGGATGCTGTGGATCCGGAGGACATCGACAACCAGATGGCCGTGATCAAGGGCATCACCGCCCGTGCCAAGAAGGGCGACCCGCAGGCCGCCAACGTGCTGCTGAAGATGCTGGGCGAGGACAACCCGCCCGATGATACCGCCGCCGACACGCTGGAACGTGCCCGGGAGCTGCTGGGAGGTGTGGACAGTGCCATTGACTGAGTTCCAGCAGGAGTTCCTGCGCAACTGCAGCCACCGCTGGAACATCAAGACCGGGGCCACCCGCTCCGGCAAGACCTACCTGGACTGCGCCGTCACCATCCCGAAGCGCATCTGCGCGGCCCGGGACGAGGGCCTGCTGGTCATGCTGGGCAACACCCTGGGCACGCTGGAACGCAACGTGCTGGAGCCCATGCGGGCCCTCTGGGGGGCGGAGCTGGTGGGCGTCGTGCGCACCTCGGCTGCCGGCAATGTCGTACAGCTGTTTGGCCGCAAGGTGTATGTGCTGGGCGCTGACAACAAAAAGCATATTGCCCGCATTCAGGGCGCTGCCTTCGAGTATGCTTACGGTGACGAGATCACCACCTGGGACGAGGGCGTCTTTCAGATGCTCAAGAGCCGCCTTTCCTGCCCGCACAGCCATTTTGACGGCACCTGCAACCCGGATAACCCCCAGCACTGGTTCAAGCGGTTCCTCGACAGTGATGCTGACATTTACTGTCAGGCCTACACCATCGACGACAACCCCACCCTGCCGCCGGAGTTCGTGGCGCAGCTGAAAAAAGAATATGCCGGCACGGTGTACTACAACCGGTTTATTCTCGGCCAGTGGGCAGCGGCAGGCGGCATCATCTACCGCCCGTTTGCGGACAGCATCGCCGCCGACGACAAGCGCTTCCTCTGGCCCGCAGACAAGCCCTGCAAGCCGTGGCGGGTGCACATCGGGGTGGACTTCGGCGGCAACGGTTCACAGCACGCCTTTGTGGCAACGGGCATTTTGCCGTACTACGCGGGCGTCGTGGGGCTGGCTTCCGCCCGCATCGACCCGAAGAATCAGGATGCAGACTTCCTCGCCGCGCAGCTCATTGAGTTCTGCACCGCCGTGTTCGCACGGTACGGCGAGATCCACTATATTTTCTGCGACAGCGCCGAGCAGACGCTGATCAACCACATCCGCACCCGGCTGCGGGCCTCTAAACTGTACTGGCTGGCCGACCGGGTGAATAACTCCGCAAAAATTCAGATTATCGACCGCATCCGCCTGACGTCCATTCTCATGGGCGGCGGGCGCTTTTGGTATATGCCGGAGGCCGCCACCCTGCGGGACGCCCTTGCAAGCGCCCTGTGGAGCCAGAAACGCCCCGGCGTGGACGAGCGTCTGGACGACGGCACCACCGACATTGACACCCTCGACGCCTTTGAGTACACCATTGAGCGTGATTACAGGAGACTGACTGCAAGATGAACGTTTCGGCCTTTATCGAATATCTGAACAAAACCAAACATCTGCAGTTGGATGCGGATTATTACGGCAACATTGAAGTCTGGCGGCAATGGTGGAAGGGCGATGTTCCCGACATCCACGACCAGAAGGAGGACGCCCCGGACGGCAGCGTCATTTCCCGGCGTCTGGCTTCCCTGCGGATGCCGAAACATGTCTGCGAGGACTGGGCAAACCTGCTGCTCAACGACAAGACCACCTTCCAGATCGGCGACGCAAAGAGTGCCGCCTACCTGCTGGGCAGTGATGAGCAGCAGACCGGCGGCCTTTTGCGGCAGCTGCATTTCTGGGAGAATGCCAACAAGCTGGTGGAGCAGGCCTACTGGTCCGGCACCGGTGCTTTTGTGCTGAGTGTGGAAGGCCTGACGGTGGATGCCGCCGGGAACGCCCTGCCCTCGCCGCAGGGGCGCATTCAGCTGGACTATGACCCCGCCTGCTGCATCCTGCCCATCAGCGTGGAGCGGGGCGTGGTGACCGAGGCCTCCTTTGTGTCCGAGTGCGTGATGGGCGGTAAGCCCGCCGTCTATCTGCAGACCCACACCTGCAAGGGCGGCGAACGGACCATCACGAATGAATGGTTCGAGGTGATGGACGATGTTTCCGGCACGCCGAAATTTGCCAAGGCCAAGACCCCGCCGGGCATGGTGGAGCACATCACGGTCACCGGCGCGCCGGCATGGTTCAGCCTGTTCAGCCCGGCTGTCGCCAAAAACATCGACGGCGGCATGGGGCTGGGTATGAGCGTCTTTTCCGAGGCGCTGGACGCAGCCCAGATGGCGGATTACGCCTTTGACAACTACCGGCAGGACCTCCGCCTGGGCGGCAAGAAAATTTTCTATGACCGCTCCATGTGCAAAAAGTGGGTGGACAAGGACGGTGTGGAGCACGCTGTGCCGCCGGATGCCGTTCACCGCCAGATCTTCTACGAGCTGCCCGCACCGGAAGGCAGCATCGACCAGCCGGCCGCATGGCGGGAGTACAACCCCGACCTGCGCACCGAGGACAACCACCGGGCCGTGCAGGACGCTCTGGACATGATGAGCTTCAAGTGCGGGCTTGGCTGCCACCGCTACAGTTTTGAGCTGGGCAAGGTGGCCACCGCCACCGAGTACACCGGCAGCCGACAGGACCTTGTGCAGAACGCCAACAAAAACCAGATCCCCATTGAGACGGCACTGATCGGCATTCTGCGGGCCATCCTGTGGGCGGCAAAGAACCTGCTGGGTGCAGATGTGGACCCGGACACCAGCATCTCGGTCAACTGGGACGACAGCTACATTGTCAGCGAGGCCGAGCGCACCGCACAGCTGCGGGAGGACGCTCTGGCAGGGCTTGTGCCCCGCTGCCGGTATCTGTCCGCCCGGTATGGTCTGAGCGAGGACGAGGCCCACCAGTGGGCGGCAGAGGCCAAGGCTGACAGCCAGACCGATGAGCAGCTCACCTTCGGAGGTGCCTGATGCTGCCGCCGAGCTACCTCGATGCCATGCCGGATGCCTTTGTGCAGCTGGCGCAGCAGGTCGAGGATGAGATCTTACAGGATGTCGCCCGGCGCATCGGCAAAATGGGTACCCTCACCGAAACGGCCGACTGGCAGTTGTGGCGCTACCAGCAGACCGAGGCGGTGCGGGAGAACGTGGTCAAGCTGCTGGCAAAGTACAGCGGCAAGAGCGAAGCCACCATCCGCAGGCTGCTCAAAGAGGCTGCCACCGAAGCCATGGAGCGGGAAGATGCCATCTATTACCACTATGGAATGGAACCGACGCCCTTTGAAGAGAGCGCCGCGCTGAACAATCTGCTGGACGCCGGAGCACGCCAGACAGCGGGCACCTGGAAGAACCTGACCGCCACCACGGCCAACACCGTGACAGGCCAGTTTGAACGCACCCTGGACGCCGCATGGGCCAAGGTGAGCACCGGTGCCTTCGACTACAAAACCGCCGTCAAACAGGCCGTGGACAGCCTTGCAGACGGCATGAAGTTCGTCATCTACCCGACCGGCCATCAGGACAGCATCGAGGTGGCCGCACGGCGTGCCATCCTCACCGGTGTCAACCAGACCGCAGGCAAGCTGCAGATGGCCCGCGCCGACGAGATGGGCGTGGAGTTCTTCGAGACCACCGCCCACGGCGGGGCGCGTCCTTCCCACGCCGAGTGGCAGGGCAGGCAGTTCCACCGGGGCGGCGCTGTGGACTACATGGGCAAGCATTACCCGGACTTCGAGGCTGCCACCGGCTACGGCACCGGCACCGGGCTGTGCGGCTGGAACTGCCGCCACACCTTTTTCGCCGTGTTCCCGGAGCTTGGTGCACCGCCCGCATGGACCCGTGACCAGCTGGAAGAGCTGAACGCCCGGAACATCGAGTATAACGGCAAGAAATATACCCGGTACGAGATCAACCAGATGCAGCGTGTCCGGGAGCGCAGCGTCCGCCGCTGGAAAAAGCGGTATCTGGCCGAGGACGCCGCAGGGCTGGACACCACTGACAGCGCTGTGCGCCTGAAAACGGCCCGCCAGAGCCTTGCAGAGTTTGCACAGGCCACGGGTGGCAGAGTGGACAGTGCCCGCATCAGCGTGCCGAAGTTTGGCAGGAGCGAAGCCAGCAGGGCGAATTGGGCGGCGAAGGACTATGAAAAGCAGCAGAAAGATGCTATAATCATAGAGAACCTTCGCACTGCTGCAAAGCTGCCGAAAGCTGCCGTTATCCATCTTGAACCGACCAAAATCAATGTAGACGCCTTGACCTTCGATGATGCTCACATCAACGCAGAGCGGGAGCATCGCGTCAGCGAAGAACAGGCAAAGCAATACATCCGAAATGCAAAGATTTCTGTCTCAGTTTGGAACGGTCAATTTGAACGGTATTATGGTACAGAAGGTGCCGCCTACGTAAATACAATAAAGCACGAAATCCGTACCGCATACAGCCGTGCTGAATTTGATGAAAACACCACTGCCTTGATTGAGGAGATGAAGAAAAATGGCATTCTTGGGTAATGTAGAGTATAGACCAGACAAGAACGGCACAGCGGCCAGTGTCAAGTGTCCACTGGTAGATGATTGGATTGAACCCGGCGATTGTCAATCTAATCAAGGCGTTATCGACCGCTGTATTCCTGCCCGGTTCAAGGTAAAGCAGAACTGGAAGAAGATCTGCGAAGCCTGCCCCTTCCGCGATTACTAACCACCATCCACCCGGACGGTGGTTTTCTTTTACCCATTTTTCAGGAGGTACACTATGGTTACTACGGTTCTTGTTGTTTTGATGATCCTTGCGCTGCTGGAGATCGTTCTGCTGAACGGTGCCCGGCTGTTTTTCATGATCGTATCTGCAATTCAGACCGCGCAGGACGATAAATACACGCCACACCCGCACCCCAAAAAGTAACACCGGCTAAAACACCCCTGTTTTAGTCGATATCAAGCACGATGCAGTTTGCACCGTGCTTTTTTCATGCCGTTTTAGCTCATGTTGGAAGAGCGCCGGTCTCCAAAACCGGAAGCGGCAGGTTCGATTCCTGCAAACGGTGCCACGCAGCGGGCGGTGCGTACCCCGCCCAAGACCGAATACTGACAGCGAACAGTGTAAAAAACTGTGGTCACACCCAACGAAAGGAGTTTCCACCATGAAACGCGAAGACGTGAAGAACAAGATCCCCGGCATCACCGACGAGCAGCTGAACTGGATCATGCAGGAGAACGGCAACGACGTCAACCGCGAAAAGGCCGCCGCCACTGCCCTGCAGGCCCAGCTGGACAACGCAAACGCCCAGCTCAAGACCGCCCAGGACGGCCTGAAAGCCTTTGAAGGCAAGAAGAAGCCCGAGGAGTACGAGGCCGAGCTGACCAAGCTGCAGGCGGACATGAAGGCCCAGGCGGACGGCTTTGCCTTTGACAGCGCCCTGAACACTGCCATCCTGGGCAAGAAGGGCCGCAGCGTCAAGGCGGTGCGTGCCCTGCTGGATCTGGACGCTCTGAAGGGCTCCAAGGACCGCAGCGCCGACATTGACAAGGCTCTGGACGACGCTGCCAAGGCCAACCCCTGGGCCTTTGGTGAAGACGGTGCCGCCGGCGTGGCCGTGGTCTCTACCGGCGCTGAGCATGGCGCACCGCCCGCCAACGAATCCAATGGTGTGGAAGCCGCCTTTAAGTCCCTGAATCCCGAACTGAACCTGTAAAACGAAAGGAGTTCAACATGGCACATGCAAATCAGGAGCGGTATTCCGCTCTGGTAGACGCAAAGCTGCGGGCCACTCTGGTCACCCGTGACGGTGCGATCTTCAACACCCGCTACGAGGGCAGCCCCAAGGCCGGCAAGGTCAAGATCCCGGTGCGTGACACCGAGGTGGCCGTCAAGGCATACGACAAGGCAAACGGCGTGGATGCCGATGCCGGCACCACCACCTATCTGGATCTGGACATCGACAACGACGAGGCTGTCAATGAGATCATCGACGGCTTTGACGCTGCATCCGTGCCCGACGGCATCACCGCCGAGCGTCTGGACAGCGCCGCCTACTCCATGGCCCTGTCCATCGACAAGAAGTCCATCGAGGCGCTGCAGAGTGCAACCGGTGCTACCATCAGCGCCACCAAGACCGCCTGCACCGCTTCCACCGCCTACAAAGAGGCTCTGGCCGCCAAGCGCACCCTGAGCCGCAACGGCGTGCCCCAGACCGGCCGCTTTATGATCGTCAGCCCTGAGTATCTGGAGATCCTCATGCAGGATGACAAGTTCATCAAGCAGGGTGACCTGTCCCAGCAGCTGGTGCAGACCGGTGCGGTGGGTCAGATCGCCGGCTTTGCGGTGTACGAATCCAACAACATGGACTTCGAGAACACCACCCGTGTCAGCACCAAGAAAACTACCACCGAGTTCATCTGCGGCCACCCCAACTGGTGCCACCGTGTGATGGAGTGGCAGACCCCCGTGCACCTGCAGGATCTGGGCGGCTCCGGCAAGTACATTGGCGCGTCCGCTGTGCAGGGCCGCAAGGTGTACGGCATCAAGGTGTCCAAGCCCAAGACCCTGTACATCAAGCGCATCGAGGCGTAAGGAGGGCCCCGCCCATGAACTACTGCACCTACCCGGAGTACCAGGCGGCGGGCGGCACGGTGAGTGAGCTGGCGTTCGGTGTGCTGTGCAGCCGGGCGTCCCGCCTCATCGACAGCGCTACCTTTGGCAAGGCGGAACCCCATGCCGCCGTGTGCGAGAGCTGCCGCCAGATGCTGGCAGATGCCTGCGCCCAGATCGTGGATCTGCTGGCTGCCCAGCTGGCTGTGGGTGCTGCACCGGGCGCTGCCAGCGTCTCCAACGACGGCTACAGCGTAACCTTTGCGGCAAACGCCAGCCTGTCCGCTGCGGTGCGCTTCGAGGCCTGGCATGTGCTGGAAGCCGCCCTCGGAGCTGACCCCCACGGCCTGCTGTACAGGGGGATCATGTGAGATGAACACGACCGTTACCGTGGTGAACCTCATCCACGACCCCAAGGCCGACACTGATACGCCCAAGTGCTGGGTGTTCCCGGCCTGCAGCTGGCGGGAAAAGCTGGACACCTCCGGCACTGGCACCAGCAAGGACCCGGAACGCACCATCCACATCCGCATCTCCGCCAGCGTGTGCACCCTGGGCTACCTGCCCTATGTGCAGTGGGCGGCCCTGCCCGCTGCCGAAAAGGCAAAGCACTGGACGCTCAAGCGCGGCTGGAAGCTGGTGCAGGGCGCGGTGCGCACCCTGACCGCCGAAGAGTATGCCCACCTCGAAAAAACGCACCTGTGCTGCACGGTGGCGGCAGTCTCGGACAACCGGGAGCCCCTGCTGCCGCACTGGCATGTGGAAGGGAGATGAGACCATGAGCGCACCGGTCTTTGATTTTAAGATCACCTTCCGGCCCGGCCTGCAGGCCGACCTGGATGCAGGCTTTGCAAAAGTGCAGTATGCCTTTTCCCAGCATGTAGCCAAAACGGTTGACCCGTATGTGCCCTTTGACACCGGCATGCTGAAGAACAGCGTCAATCAGGCGTCGAAGTTCGACGAGGGCTTGCTAGTGTATAACACACCCTACGCCCGCAAGCAGTATTATCTGCATGAACAGGGCGCAGGCCTGCACGGCGACAACCGCCTGCGTGGCTCCTACTGGGGCCAGCGGGCCATTGCCGACCACAAGGACGAGCTGGTGAAGTTCGCCCACAACGCCGCAAAACAGTTCCTCGGAGGTGCAAAGTGAGCGAAGTACGACCCACCATTGCCGCGCTGCGGGCGTGGCTCAAGACCTGCCCGCTCATCGCGGAGGAGCAGGAGGCTACCGGCGCGGCCTTCCGTATCGCGGGGCTGGATGAGGACGCCACCGCCTTTTCCATCGAGGACAGCCCCGGTGACCCGGTGATCACCAAGTATTTCTCCGGCCGGGATATGGCGAAGAACTACCTCTTTTTGTCCCGCCGGGAGTACGGCGAGGCGGACGTGCTCACCGTGCAGAACAGCGGCTTTTTTGAGCAGCTCACCGACTGGGTGATGGCGCAAAACGACTGCCACCATCTCCCCGCGATGGAAGCGCCCCGCCAGCCCCTCGGCGTGTCCGTCACCTCCACCGGCTACATCGTCACCAGCAGCGCGGGCAGCTGCCGGATGCAGATGCAGCTGCGCCTGACCTATTATCAGCCCAAATGAAAGGAGTTTTGCTATGACCGTAGCAGAAGCCATTACCAAGTCCGGCATCGCGCCCAGCGCGTCCTATACCGGCATTGAGACGGCAGATGACTTTGTCTTTGCCATCCAGACCGAGAGCGCCAAGCAGACCAAGGAATCCGCCTGGATCGTCTGCGCCGACCACGTCAAGGAGCACAGCGGTGCGCTGAACGCCTCCACCAACTCCGACACCTTCATCCGCACCGGCCCCACCGACACCAAGAGCGCCACCCAGCGCACCCTGTCGGTCAACGGCAACCGCTGCGTCGGCGATGCGTTCCAGGATTTCCTGCTCTCCCACAAGATCAAGTACGGCACCGGCAGCGATGTCGTTGTACCGTACATCTATTTCAGCCTGCGCACCGGCAAGGGCGAGAAGGGCACCTGCACCCTGATCGTGACCAGCGACGTGGGCGGCTCCGCCGGTTCTCCGGCCACCTTTGCCTGCGACGTCAAGGGCATTGGCATCCCGGACGAGTTCGACTATACCTCCGCCGCTGGCTGATTTCCCCCGCAGCTTTCCCCGTTCCGCCCGGAGCGGGGATTTTTTATGCCGTGAAACAGGTTTCTCCGGGGCAGCACCGGAGCACGGCCCAACGAAAGGAGCCATACAATGGTTATTTGTGGACAGGACTTTAATTTTTCCGTGCTGAACGCCAACGACATGGACCGCTTCGAGGATGCCAACGAGCGGATGCAGCAGGCGGGCCGGGCCGAAGAGGAACGCTTCAACCGTGGCGGCGTGCGTCTGGGCGACCATATGCGTGCACAGGCGCGTCTCGTGATGGCCTGCATTGACGAGATCCTTGGCGCGGGCGCATCTGCCCGGCTGGGTCTGGATGAAAACGATGCAGCGCCCATCTATGACGTGCTGGACGCCATCAACGAGGCCTGCATGGCCGAAAAGCAGCGCTATACCAGCCGCATCCCCAAGCCCCAGCCCATGAACCGGAAGCAGCGCCGGGCAGCGGCAAAAGCGCAGCAGCGCACCCAGACGGCGGGGCACATCATCAGCCAGCAGCCTGTGAGCTTCCCGGCACAGCCGCCCGCCGCCCGGATGGTGGAGCGGGTGGACAAAGCCGCCCGCCGCAAGGCCCTGCTGGCAGAGCTGGCGGCACTGGATGACTGATTTGCTGACGGACGCCCTGCCCACCGTGTGGCACGGCAGGCGCATCGACCCGGATTTCCGGCACATGGTGCGGCTTTCCAACGCCTATTCCCACGGCAAGCTGGAAAAAGACCCGACCGAAGCACTGAGCATCATGAAACGTTTTTACCGTGAGCCTGTGCTGTATGAACAGACCCCCGATGCCTACAGCCAGATGGTTGACTTTTACCGTGCCGGAGAGCAGGCCGCAGCAGGCACATCCTATCAGCCCGACAGCACCCCCGCAAGCCCGCCCGCTTTCGACTACCAGTGTGATGCCGGTTACATCGTGGCGGCGTTCCAGCAGGCCTACGGCATCGACCTGACCTGCGAAAAGGTGCACTGGTTCCGGTTCCGGGCGCTTTTTGCGGCCCTGCCGGAGGAAACCCTCATGGCAAAGATCATGAGCTGGCGCACCATGGATCTGTCCGAGTACGAAGGATCCATGCGTGCCCACTATGCTGACCTTCAGGAGCGCTTTGCCCTGCCTACTGAGCTGAGAGGGGGTGCCGCCCGTGTCGTTTCGGTCGAAGAGCACGATGCCGCATTCCTCGCACGGCTCCGGCACTAGCCGCGCCCCGGTGCCCTGCCCCTACTGCGGCCGGGCACTGCCGGTGTGGGCAGAGCCGCACGCCACAGCTGCCGGTGTGTGGGTCAAATGCAAAAATCCCGCCTGTAAGCGGGAGGTAGAGATCAAGTTATAACAGCCTGTGCCCTTGTGCCCGCGCTCCGAATGAGAGGTGGACACAGTGGCAGATTTCAGCATCACCGGTGAAGTAAGGCTGAACAGCGACCCGGCGGAAAAAAGCACCAGCAAGTGGACGATAGCCGCCGGGCAGATGATTGCGGACTTTGCAAAACAGGCTTCCTCAAAGCTGGCCGAGGTGGTCAAGAGCGGCGTGGACTACAACGCCACCATGGAAAGCTACCTGACCAACTTCAAGGTCATGCTGGGCAGCGAGGAGGCCGCCGCCACAAAGATTTCCGAGATCCGCAAAATGGCGGCGTCCACGCCTTTCTCGCTGGACGACCTGACAAGCGGCACCCAGACCCTGCTGCAGTTCGGCATTGCGGCAGACGACACCACCGGCGTGCTGCAGCGGCTGGGCGATATCTCCCTTGGCAACGCCGAAAAGCTGCAGACCCTGACCCGCGCCTACGGCAAGATGTCCTCGGCGCAGAAGGTCACGTTGGAAAATGTCAACATGATGATCGACGCGGGCTTTAATCCGCTGAACCAGATTTGCGACGCCACCGGCGAGAGTATGTCCGACCTGTACAAGCGCATCTCGGACGGCAAGGTGAGCTTCAGCGAGCTGCAGGCCGCCGTGGAAGCCGCCACCAGCGAGGGCGGGCAGTTTTACAACGGCATGATGGAAGCCAGCCAGACCTTCAGCGGCCGCATGTCCACCCTGAAGGACAACGTGGCCGCCCTGACCGGTGAGCTGACCAGCGGGCTTTTTGCGGCACTGGGCGACCTTGTGGTGAAGCTCAACGAGGTGGTGACCTCCTTCCTCGACAGCGACGAGAAGATGGCCCAGCTCAAGGACACCATCGGCATTGCCACGTCCGTGGTCGCTGCTGCGGGTGCGGCATTCTTGGCGTATAAGGGATATGTGGCTCTTGCCACAGCGGCCCAAGTGGCCCACACCGTTGCCACCACAGCAATGACCGCCGCCAATGCGGCAGCGGAAGCCGGAGCCACAGGGCTGGCACTGGCACAGGCAGCCCTGAATGCGGTGATCTCGGCCAATCCGGTGGGCCTTTTCGTGGCAGCTCTGGCAGCCCTGGCAACGGGACTTATGACGGCTTATAAGACCAGCGAGACCTTCCGAAATGCGGTCAACTCCGCATTTGCGTCTGTGAAAAAGATAGCACAGAACGCCATCGGCACGGTGGTGGACTGGATCAACGAGCTGGTGGCAAGGATCCGAGGGGCCGCCGCTGCTCTGGCAAACCTGAAGAACGGCGTAGGTGCAGCAAAGGAAGCCTACAATACTGCCTATAGCAGCTCCATCGACGCTTACAACCGCTCCAAGCTGGACAAGGCCGCCCAGGAACGTGGAAAGCGCCATCAGGAGCGCATCCAGCAGGCCAAAGAGGAGGCCGCAGCGGCCAAGGCAGCAGCCGCCACTGTCACCAAGTCCGCCGGTTCTGCCGCCGCTGCCGTGAACACCTCCGGCAAAAAGGCGGCGTCCAGTGCTAAGAAGGCCACCGCCGAGGTGGTCAAGTCCATCTCGGACAGCACGACCACGGTCAAGGACGGTGTGACCCGCACCGTGGAGACGGTCAACGAAACCTTATCCAACGGCAAAAAGCAGCAAAAGCAGGTCATCACCGAGACCTCCCGCCAGATGGTGGACGGCGTCCTGAAAGACATCAAGACCATCACCGAGGTGGACGAAAAGGGCAAAAAGACCGTCAAGCAGACCATGGAAACGGTGCGGGAGGTGGCCAAGACCATCACCGCTACCACCTCCGGCATCGTGGACGGCATCCAGACCAGCACCAAGACGGTGACCGAGACCCTGACCGACGGCACCGAGACCCAGAAAAAGGTCATCACGGAGACCTACGATGACGTGGTGGACGGTGCCCTCGTGACCGTGGAGCGGGTCAAGACCATTGCCGCCGACGGCACCGAAGAGGTGGCCGAGAACATCAAAGAGGCGTCCATCAAGAGCTTTGACGACCTGTGGAAGGAGCTGCAGACCCACGCAGACACCGGCCTGCTGGGCACCTTCGATAACCTGTATACCGCCGTCAAGAACAAGGACTGGAAGTCCATCGGCCTGTGGGCGGCAAACGCCATTTACGGCGGCCTGACCGCCGAGCAGAAAAAGCAGGTCAACGATTTTGCCATCGGTCTGGTGGACAAGCTCAACGAGGCACTGGGCAACGCCCAGACGGCCCTCGTGCAGAAGGGCATCGACATCGGTGCCCAGATCTGCAAGGGCCTGACCTCCGGTTTTGGTGAGGTGTGGACACAGGCCAAAACCCTCGGCACCCAGCTCACAGGCATCTTTAAGGGACTGAAAGCCCCCTTGCGCAGCGCCGCGCTGGCCATCAGTCAGGGTCTGTCCGGCGGTCTGCTGTCCAGCTTCCCGGCCATCTACGCGGGCGTGGGCACCATGGTGGGCACCATCGGTGCGGCCTTTGAGGGCATGATGACTGCCATCGCCTCCGCCCTGAATGCAACGGTTTTCGGCATCCCCATGGGCGTGATCGTAGCCGGTGCAGCCGTGGCGCTGGGCGTGGCCATCGCGGCCATCTGCGCAAGCCTCGGTGCCTCCAAAAAGAGCCCGCCCAGCACCGGCGGGGGCAGCGCTTCCGGCGGGTCTGGTTCCGGCGGCATCAGCGGAGATATCGACATCTCCACCGGCACCGGCAGCCTGGAGGACGCCATCAACGCCAACACCAAGGCGCTGGAAAAGACCAACGCCGCCCTTGCCGACATGATCCGGCAGGCGGGCAGTCTGGTGCTGTCGGACAATATGCGGTTGGGCAGCACTGTGGCCGCCTCCGGCACCGCGCAGGTGGCCGCAGCCGCCAACAGCTACCACCGCGAGGGTGACACCAACATCACCCAGAACATCTACAGCAAGGCCCAGACGGCGGCTGACCTCCAGCGGGAAGCCCGCTGGGAAGCCGACCGCGCCAAGGCCCAGCGCCGATGAAAGGAGGACGCCAATGCTTTTTAAGGATCACTTAAAACTGGTCACAGACGCCGGTGCCGTCCTGCATCTGGGCTGGGACTACAACGCGCCCTACAACCTCGACCCGCTGAACGGCGTGGATGTGGACATCCAGACCGCGCAGGGCATCAACCAGACCGGCACCACCGTCGAGCGGCAGAGTGTGGCAGGCGTGTCCCGTACTCTGTCGGTGGTGTTCTGGGGCGGCCATGCCCTCGACAATGCCCGCAATTTTGCCCGCAAACTGCCCTACTACACCACCGGCACGATGTACTTCGGGGACGCATACTTCACCCGCTTTGTGGTGCAGAAAACGCCCTACTTTTCCAGCTACACCGAGCCGCGCTGTGAGCTGATGATGTACAGCCCCAAACCCTACTGGTACGGCCTGACCGCAACAGCCCGCGTGCTGGGCGGCTACCAGCCCGCGTTCAGCTTCCCGGTCTGCTACGACAGTCACACCTACGGCATCCGGCAGGACGGCGAGGCGGCAGTGCTGCGCAACCCCGGCAGCCTGCCGGTGCCCTTTACGGCAACCCTGCGCAGCACCATGCCGGTGGAGCACCCGCGCGTGGTAGACCTGCACACCGGGGCCTTTATCGGCTTTGACCTGACCTTACAGGATGGCGACCGGCTGGAGATCTACCGCAGCACCACCGACCGGCTGGCCTGCACCCTGACCCGGGAGGGCGTGACCAGCAACATTTTCTCTAAGCTGGACGAGGACAGCACCCTGACCGAGCTGCAGCCCGGCGACAACGTTTTGTCCATGCAGGCCGACAGCGGCGCGGCCTACTTGCAGGCATCCGTGAGCTTTTACCCGATGGAGGCCGGTATTTTGCCGGAACCGCTATGAGACTGGACGTTTTAGACGCCGACACCCTGGTCCGTGTGGGCTGGGTGGACGTGTGGGTGTCCCTCTACTGGGACAGCCCCTACTATTCCGAGGGCGGATTTACCCTTGAGGTGCGCCCCACCGACGAGAATTTGCAGCTGCTGACCGAGGGCCGGTGGCTGGTGCGCAGCGACGAGACGCCCCGCATCCCCATGCGCATCTGCAGCCGCGCCAACCAGAACGAGGACGCAAACCTCGTGGTGAGCGGCTACCCGGCAACATGGCTGCTGACCAAGCGGGCCAGCGCTGCGGTCATCAAGGGGCAGAACGCGGAAGCCGCCATGCGCAGCCTTGTGGCAGCGGCAAAGCCGTGGCCGCGCTTGGAGCTGGGCACCGAGTACGGCTTCGACACGACCTTCGACAAGCAGACCTCCGGCGGCACTGTCTTTGCGTACTGCCAGACCATCGGGCAGGCGTGCGACCTTGGCTTCCGTATCGTGCTGGACGGCACCGGCGCAGACAAGCGCCTGCTGTTCGAGTGCTTCCGGCCCACCTTCGACCCCAACAACCGGTACAGCCCCAAGTGGGGCAATCTGCTCAACACGGGCTGGTCCTTTGCCGATACCGACTACGCCAACGTGGCCCTTGTGCAGGGGGCCGGTGAGGGCAGCCAGCGGGCCACCTGCTGGGTAGGCGATGTAGACAGCACCGGAGCCGACCGACGGGAGATCTACATCGACGCCCGCGACATCCAGCCCGACGGGGAAAAGGGCGAGACCACCGCCAGCCAGTCTTACCTCGACAAGCTGGCCGACCGTGGCGGGCAGAAACTGCTGGCCCAGCTGCGCACCGGAAGCATCGAGTTTGACGTGGACGATGACACGCTGGCCGTGGGCGACGTGCTGCGCGTCAGCCTGCCCCAGCTGGGCTACACCGCCATGGTGCGGGTGGCCGACATCATCACCGAGAGCCAGTCCAGCGGCACCACCCGGACCATCCGGCTTGGAACGCCGAGCTGGCACAAGACGTAAAGGAGGGCTTATGGCCGATATCATCACCTACCCGGAAAACGGCATCACCTACGACGCCGACGACGCTTCCGGGTACCTCAGCACCCGCTTGAGCGGCGTATACAGCGCAGACGAGGACTTTGCCGTGACCGCAAACGGCGGCCTGACCGTGACCGTCAGCGCCGGGCAGGCATGGGTGCGTCCGGTCCGCTTCCGGGGCCGCAGCATCATCATGGAGCAGCCGGAGATGGTCACCCTGACCGCCGCCGACGCCGTGCGCAGCCGCATCGACCGGCTGGTGCTGCGCTACGACGCAGCCGCCAGAAAGACCCGCCTGCAGGTGCTGGAGGGCACCCCGGACAGCGCAAGCCCCACAGCGCCGGAGATCACTCGCACCGCGCTGGTGTATGACCTGTGCCTGGCCGAGATCCGCCGCCCGGCGGGCAGCACCGAGATCACTGCCGCCGACATCACCGACACCCGCGCGGACGAGAACATGTGCGGCGTCATGCGGGACAGCGTGACTGGCATCCCCACGGCGCAGCTGCAGGCGCAGGCGCTGGCCATAATGACCCAGCTGTCCACCGAGCTGCACACCAAACTCGATGCTCTGGACGCCGCCATCGCGGCAGTGGAGAGCGGGAACTTTTATACCAAGGCAGAGGCGGACGCGAAATTCGGCACGCCTTACAGCCTGCCGCCCGCTACGGCAGACCAGCTGGGCGGCGTGAAAGTGGGCGAAGCGCTGGACATCGCCCCGGACGGCA
>OLGE01000769.1_pt1 | contig 35467 bp, 46 predicted proteins | sample 1605151 | NCBI WGS metagenome assembly OLGE01 (sample SAMEA3888912, study PRJEB22519) | human gut metagenome | biome: human gut; feature: human-associated habitat; material: faeces | place: Denmark | collected 2010
ACGACACAGTGGAGAAAGGGTTTGTAACACCGGCGGAGCTGAGGCAGTGTTTATTTGAGGAAGCCGGCGTGCGGTTTAAGCACCCCAGCGGCTCACTACCGTCAGAGAGAAAAGAGGCGACCAAAGTATGATCCTCTATTTCCGCAAGGGAGCCAGAGTGACCGAGCTGCTGTTAGCGAAGGATACCTTGAGGCCTGGCATGCTTACAAAAGGTTACCTTTTCGTGGTGATCGAGAGCGACGCCCGCGGACATATCGGGATCATGCCCAGCGAGCGGGAGCATTTCGATCTGGAGTGGATGGCAAACGCTGCCTTTTGGACGCGCGCGCGGCAGCTTTCTGACCGCGGGTGGGAGGCAGACGACTATCCGGGCGCGGTCATCCTCTTGAAGTACTACGAGGCAAGTGACACGGCAGAGAAGAAGAAACACGCGCTTGAACGAAAATACGAAAAAAGGCAGGCACTTTGCCGGAAGACATACGAGCCAAGGCTCTGTGCTGAGTGTGGTCACCTGTTTCAGCCGAACACCGCAAAGCAGAAGTACTGCAGCATAGGCTGTCAGAAGCGGTATTGGCAGGAGGTGCACCGGCGTGAGAAGAAGGAGAAACAAGGATGACGGAGGAAGAGGTTAGAGATTTCTTCGAGAAGCTGCGCAGCCAGCGGCAGTAACAGCCACCACAAAAGGCAACAGAGCCACGTGGTGGCTGCGGGACGATCTGCGAGCTGTATCGGGAATAGATTGAGTACAGGATGAAGTAGCGGCTTTACCGCTGCTTCATTTTGGTGTTCTATTGACATCGACATAGGAGGGCATCAGTGAGAGTATTGGATTTGCTTAGACAGGTGTATAGGGAGACTGGGGTGCTGGAGACGTCCCGCAGGCAGAAGGACATGATCATAGCGGATAATGCCGGTGTAAAGGCGATCCGATACGATAAAGACAAAGTATCTGGCGGGAAGCAGGGCGATCTGGCTGATGTGCTGCTTAATATCGAGAGGGAACGGGAGCGAATCAATGAACAGATTGCCCGTCAGCTGGAACGTGTCATGCGGCATCGGGCGAAATTGTATCAGCTCATGGAGAAGGTGCCTGATGGTCCGGGAAAGGCGGCGGTGCAGGAACACTATCTGTATCATGTGCCTTGGGGTGTAGTGGCAGAACATCTCCATTTTGGGAAGAGTTATACTCGAGACCTTGCTCGTCGCACGGTAGAGGAGTTGGAGAAAGTGATTGCTGATTAGAAGACCAGCACAAATCAGCACTTTGAAAGTGGTATAATAGTATTGTGAAAATTACGCGACAAAAGAAACAGACTGCCCAATTCGACAGTCTGTTTCTTTTATCTGTTAAAGTGATTCCTCTCGTAAATGCGATATTCATTTAGATTGGTTGAAATATGATACAATAAATGAAAACTGTATTTAGGTTAGGAGGTAACAACATGTGCAAATTATCAATGATTTTGGACCGTTTATTGTATCGAAGTAAATGATGGCGATTCTGTTTATCGCTTTTTTAGGAGAGTGACGAAGTTCCGCCGATTATCTGCTAGTGGAATTCTAGCTTGGTTTTCTGGGAATGAATTGAACAAAATGGAACAGCAAATGCTGGGGCTAGATGGATTTATCGATTTAGTTTGTGTTGATGATGAAATCTACATATTTAACCATATTGCATTAGAACGAATTTTTAGATTAAATGAAAAATATACTTCTAAGGCAAAAGAAGCATTATCTGTTTTGAAGTCAGCTGACGGAATTTCAAATTTTGATCAGTTTGAAGAAGATTGTTTGAGCGATCAGCGATATCATAAAACTTTAAGTAAAATGATTGATTGTAACGATAATTTAGGTGATGTTTTTAAAAATTTTTCATCCATTTTGCAAGTAATTGACATGTTTGATTTAGATATCGAAGTAGAAGAGGGGGATAAGCCACGGCTACGTTATGATGATAAAAAGCAAAGAATGGATATTTTGAGAATTATCAATGATGCTTATTATCGTAGTATTATTGGGAAGCGCACGGGGATTGATGATAATTAAAAAGAAATGAGATGTTATAAACATGACCAAGATCAAGATGAAGATTGCTCGTTCGATAATGTTTATATCTTCGTATTTTCCCCTATACATACTTTTAGCAATATTGCAAACTAAAGAGTTTGAGGAACATCCGCAACAGTGGGAATTTTTCATGATGGTTGATTCTGTATTAATTACAATTTCTTTATTAAGTTTTTTCTTATTAAGGAGAACAGGCGCAAGTAATTCGTGCAAACCAACAGGAATAAAAAGGCCAGATGACAAAGTCATTGATTACGTATTTACTTACGCAATTCCGCTTTTGAGTTTTTCAATAGCAGATTGGCGTACTATTATAATTAATGTTTTATTATTTGCCTTACTATGGTTTTTGTATATAAAGCTGGATTTGGTATTTATCAATCCATTATGGGGAATATTTGGGTATATATCCTATGAGCATAACAGAGGCTATATCATTACTGATATGTGTTATGAGGAGTTTGCCAGAAGAAAGATGTTAAAAGGATGCTATTTAACTAATAGAATTTTCTTGGCAAGAAAGCATTTAAATTTATAGTAAGACACTAAGGCACTCGCTATTATAGTGGGTGCTTTTTATTTATCAGAAACAGAGGTGGTGACAGATGTAATGGCCAATACGGAACTAACGGAAAAGCAAAAACGACTGGTAGATTATTTTATAGAGACAGGTAACCAGACAGAGGCGGCCATTAAAGCCGGGTATTCAAAAAAGAACGCCCGATTCATTGCATCCAAAACCTTAGATCTGCCTTATGTGAAAGCGTTTTTGGAGAAACGTCTCAAGGAAATAGAGGAGAACCGCATTGCGAAAGCAAAAGAAGTGATGGAGTTCCTGACGTCTTCCATGCGCGGCGAAATCAAAGAGGAAGTCGTTGTCGTGGAAGGGGTTGGCGACGGATGCAGCGCGGCGAGAATCATAGAAAAACAGATCGGAGTCAATGACCGTATCAAAGCGGCGATGCAGCTGGCAAAACGCTATGGCTTGGACAGGCCGGAAGATGCTGACGGTGAGGCGCACATTACATTCAAGTTTGAAAGAGGCGGGGACGATGGAGATTAATGTAGCGGACCATGTTGGGCCTGCTTTTGATGCCGTCTTCCAAGACATCATTCATCACCGTCATACCCATTATTGGATGAAAGGCGGCCGTGGCAGTACGAAGTCCTCTTTTGTGAGTGTCGTGCTGCCTATCCTGCTATTGCAGAACCCCAAGTGCCATGCGGTCGTACTCCGAAAAGTCGGGAACACCATCAAGACATCGGTTTATCCGCAGGTATTATGGGGAATCGATGCTATGGGCCTTAATGGTTTGTTTTCCGCAAAGATTTCCCCGCCGGAAATCACCCTGAAGCATACGGGGCAGAAGATTTATTTCATGGGCGATGATGATCCCATGAAGCTCAAGTCCATCAAGCCGCCATTTGGCTATATCGGCGTGGTGTGGTTTGAAGAATTCGACCAGTTCGCCGGTATGGAAGAGATCCGGAATCTGAACCAGTCTTTGCTTCGCGGCGGTGATAAATACTGGGAGTTCTGTTCTTTCAACCCGCCAAAGTCGAGAAACAACTGGGTGAACGAAGAGCAGCTCTATGACGATGCGGACAGGCTGGTACACCATTCCACCTATTTGCAGGTCCCGAAGGAATGGCTAGGCAGCCAGTTCCTGCTGGAAGCGGAAAAGCTGAAGGGGAAGAATCTCAAGAGCTACGAGCATGAGTATCTGGGGAAAGTCACAGGGACCGGCGGCGCCGTCTTCGAGAATGTAGAGGATCTGCGCATGAGCAATGAGATGATCGCACAATTCGACAGGCTGCATTGCGGGCTGGACTTTGGCTTTGCAGTCGATCCGTTGGCTTTTGTCCAAATGCACTATGACGCCAAGAAGGAAGAATTGTATATCTTTGACGAAGTATATCAGCAGAAACTCACGAACCGCGCTGTGGCGCAAATCCTGCGCTCTAGGCACCTTACAGTCCCGATCATTGCCGACTCTGCAGAGCCGAAGAGCATTGCTGAAATACGTGACATGGGTTTCAACATTATCGGATGCCGCAAAGGGCCTGACAGTGTAGCTTACGGCATCAAATGGCTGCAGGAAAGGCGGAAGATATACATTGATAAGCGCAGGTGCCCGAACACATACAGGGAATTTACCTGCTACGAATACGAGAGAAATCGTCAGGGGCAGTTTATTTCTGCCTACCCTGACGCAGACAACCACGCTATCGATGCCACGAGATACGCCTGCCAGAATGAAATGGCTAGGGCTAGAGTGAAGATTTTAAGGAGGTGAGAACGTGGATTTAACCGTAGCTAGAAAAATGATACAGAAATATGTCACCGGTCACAGCGAATTTTTAAAGCGGGCCCTGACGGCTGACAGGTATTACGACAACCTGAATGATATCCTATTCGCTCCCAGCAGGCAGGAGAAAGAGGCAAAGGGCGATATCGAGAACCCCATGCGCACGGCAGACAATCGAATCCCCATGAGCTTTTACAGCCTGCTGGTGGATCAGAAGGTGTCTTACCTTTTTACTGCCCCACCTTTGTTTGATACACATAGCGATGACGTCAATAAGGTGATTACTGATACACTGGGAGGCAGTTATGCAAGCAGGATCCAAGAGCTGGCCACCAATGCATCCAATGCAGGGGTCGGATGGCTGCACTACTGGATAGATGAGAATGGGAAGTTCCAGTATGCCGTGGTACCCAGTGAGGAGATTATCCCGATTTGGTCGCCCAAATTGTCCCATGATCTGCTGGCAGTGCTCCGCGTGTATCGTGAGTACGATGATAACGGTGATGCCTACAAGGTTTATGAGTATTGGAATGACCGGGAATGTGAGGCCTATCGAATCCCGGAATCGGATGAAACGATGGATAGGCTATCCTCTTACAGCTGCTTTGCTGATTTTTACAATGCGGGATTGTCTGAAGCGGATAACCAGTTTATCCATAACTTCGGCCGGGTGCCGTTTATCCCATTCCGCAACAATCAACGAGCTACCAGTGACCTCAATAAAATCAAAAAGCTGATAGACGCTTATGACAAAACATTAAGCGGTTTCATGAATGACCTAGAGGATATTCAAGAGGTCATTTTTATTTTGACCAATTACGGCGGGGAAGACCTAAACGAATTCCTGAAGAACCTGAAATACTACAAAACCATTTCTGTGGAATCTGCAGGTACAGGGGATTCGTCTGGGGTGTCCACTCTAAATATCGATATTCCGGTAGAAGCCAGGGATAAGATGCTGGAAATTACCCGAAAGGCGATCTTTACCATGGGGCAGGGGGTAGATCCGGAGCAGCAGGGACTGGATAAGACTTCCGGCGAAGCCATGAAATTCGTTTATTCCCTGCTGGAACTCAAGGCGGGGCAGATGGAAGTCCAATTCCGCATGGGATTCGACGAATTGCTTCATGCGATATTGCGGCATTATGGGAGGGACACAGCAGGCATCGTACAGACATGGACGAGAACGTCCATTAAAAATGACTCTGACCTTGTGACCATGTGCAGCAATTCCGTGGGCATTGTTTCTAATAAGACGATCTTATCCCGTCATCCATTCGTGGATGATCCAGAAGCAGAAGCAAAACAGATCGAAAAGGAACGCAAAGAGCAGGATGCGCAGGCTGATCCCTATGGAGGGGATTTGGATGGCAAGAAAGATGACTAGTTTTTATTTCCTAACGTGGCAGGTGAACCACGGTAAAAACCGGAGGAGGATTTTATGAATCAGGAAGAATTATTTGCTGAATTGGGCATCGCAGCCGATAAAAAGGAAGTAGCGAAAAAAGCGCTGACTGCTTTCTTAGATGGTGCGTATGTACCAAAATCTCGTTTCAATGAGGTCAACGAGGAAAAGAAGACCTTAACCGCTACTGTGGCGGACCGTGACAAACAACTGGAAACCCTCAAAAAGTCTACAGGTGATCTGGACGCATTGAAGAACCAGATTAAATCCCTGCAGGATGCCAACAAGAAGGCCCAAGAGGAAGCTGATGCGAAAATGAAAGAACTCCGTATCAATGACGCTATCAAACTGGCTATTGTGGACAAAGCGCAGGATGTGGACATTGTTTCCGGACTGTTTGACAAGGCCAAACTCATCCTTGGTGACGATGGAAAAATCACCGGATTGGACGAACAGCTGAAGGAACTGCAGAAGAACAAAGCATTTTTGTTTAAGCAGGCCGGCCCTAACCCGAAGTATGACCCCAAAGGCGGAAAAGGAAACCCCAGCACCAATCCATTCGCAAAAGATACGTTTAACCTCACTGAACAGGGAAGACTGCTCAGAGAAAATCCGGAACAGGCCAAAGCCTTCGCACAGGCCGCCGGAGTAACCATTTAATCTAAAAGGAGACAATACAAATGGCAGGAACTACTATTTCCGATATCATCGTCCCGGAACTGTTTAATCCATACGTAGTGCAGAAAACCATGGAGAAATCTGCATTTTTCAATTCCGGTATTATTACTAGAAGCCCGGCATTCGATGCTCTGGCGAGCGAAGCAGCACGTACTCACAACATGCCATTCTTCGAAGATCTGCAGGGAGACGCTGACAACATCGTAGAAGGGCAGACCATCGAAGCCCAGAAAATCACATCCAAGAAAGATGTATCCACTACCATCATGCGTAGACAGAAATGGAGTGCTTCCAATCTGTCTGCCGCACTGGCTGGTAAGGACCCGATGGCCGCTATTGGCGACTTGGTAGCAGGCTATTGGGCTAGACAGTACCAGAAGGAACTCATCAATATCCTTGCTGGCGTATTCGCTTCTACTTCCATGAAAGACCATATCATGGACATTTCTGCACTGGAAGGGGAAGCTGCCAACATTTCTGCCTCTGCAGTCATCGATACCCTCCAGCTCATGGGCGATGCACAGGATCAGCTTTCCGCTGTGGTGATGCATTCTGCTACCAAAGCATACCTGAAGAAAAAGAACCTCATTGCTACCGAAAGAGATTCTACCAACGTAGAATTCGATGTCTATCAGGGCCGTCGTGTTATCGTAGATGATGGATGCCCTGTAGTGAGTGGTGTATATACCACCTACTTCTTCGGTACCGGTGCCATTGCTTACGGCGAAGGTTCTCCGGTTCGTTTCGTGCAGACCGAAACCAAACGTGACCCGGACGATGGTGCTGGCGTTGACATGCTGTATAACCGTCGCTGCTTTATCATGCATCCACGGGGAGTAGCATGGACCAACAAGAAGAGAGATAACCCGGAATCCCCGACTCGCGTGGAACTGGCAGACGCCACCAATTGGAATCGTGTATATGAATCCAAAGCTATCCGCATGGTAGCCCTGAAGCATAAGGTCGGCTAGTCATGGATAAGCAGTCAGAGAATGAAGCATACTGGGCCGCCAGGGCCGCAGCCTATGAAGAAGCCTGGCACAATCGTTGTCAGACTACCGTAGAGCGCGATCTGGCGGCGTATTATGAGCAGGCTCTGGCTGACATCCAAAGGGACATCGCTGCTCTGTATGGGCGCTTCGCGAAAGATAACAAACTATCTATGGCAGAAGCGCACAGACTGTTGACGGGCGATGAATATCGCGTCTGGCGGATGAGCATGGAAGAATACCTGAAGGGGATCGAGAACGGCAGCGTTCTGTCGGAGGAACTGGACACCCTTGCTATGCGAAGCCGCATTTCGCGTCTGGATAAGCTCTATGCAGAAACACTGAAGGCTCTTGACCGGCTGGGACGCAAGACAGAAGACCGCATGACGGACTTTCTGATGGATGCCTATAAAGATCGTTTCTACCATGGCATTTATGACGTGATAGAACGGACGGGAATCATGAAGGCGAATGTCGCTATTGATGACGATACGGCACAAAAAATCGCCTCTGCTCCGTGGAGCGGAAAGTCCTATAGCCAGCGGATCTGGAAGAATGACCAGCAGCTCGGCACGGCCCTTCGCACAGTCGTGTCGAATGGGCTGCACCGCGGGCTGTCCGTCCCTCAAATGGCAAAAATGGTAGAAGATAAAATGCATGCCGGGCTCTCCAATGCGAGAAGGTTGGTACGCACGGAAATGAACTATGTTCAGAATCGTGCAGCCGCTGACAGTATCAAAGAGTCTGGCATGAAATACTATCGTTTCATTGCTACATTAGACAGGCGTACTTCCGTTATATGCCGGTCACATGACGGGCATGTCTATTCCATTGATGAATACCGCCCTGGTGAAAATGCACCGCCACTTCATCCTAACTGTCGAAGTACAATCGCGGGCAGCCTGAAAGGCTGGCATAGCGAAGAGGGCGCTCGAACTGCTAGGAATATTGATGGGAAAACGGTACATGTGCCTAAGGGTATGACATACGATACATGGTATGAAAAGTATATTATCCTACAGCCAGCTCCAGCTAAACCCCCGCTATCAATCCAGTCTATTAAAGACGCTATCTCACAAAAACCACTTAAGGATATGAACGTATCTGATGTGTGTCATATAGGTGAAATGGTAAATCAGTTGTTAAAAGTAGACCAGCATATTGGGGACAAACAAAAGCTAAAGGAAATTTTCGGAAACTTTAGAGAAATGGGAGGTACCATCCGAGATGACCAGTGGGCTAAAGGCAGTTCTAAGGTAAATAAAGAAATGCTAAGAAATGCATTTTCTGTATACCCAAAGGCATGGGCAGATTACTTGGACGCTACAAGTCGGAAGCTTTATACGCTCAAGGCTGACAGAGGATTCTTTATTGGCGGGGCTGTAATGGCAAACGGGAAACGTTATGCCACAAAGTTCGACAATTACCGTGAGAATTATGTTTCTATCCATATGAATGGCGTGCGAAAAACAACTCCGTTTCATGAAATTGGGCATTATGTAGAATTCTTTAATTCCGACGCTTTAAAAATATCAAAAGATTTTATCGCTCAAAGAACTAAAGATGAGAACCCAGTAGCGTTGGCGGAATTATTTCCAGGATTTGGGTATAATGATACCGAGATTACTAAAAAGGACGATTTTATCAATCCGTATATTGGTAAAGAATACACCAGTGCTTCAGAAGTTCTTAGCATGGGGCTAGAACAAATCTATGAACCCACAAAATTTGTGAAAAGCATTAGCGTCGATTCTGACGGGACGGAAACGCGGAATTATGCTATAATAACAGATGATAGAGAATATCTTAATCTTATTATTGGTCTGATATTAATGGCATAAACGGGGGGATTAATATGCCTGCAGACGCATTCGGGACTAATCTTGATATAGCAATGGCGGATTTAACTCGTGCAAAGACGGAATACTTAAAAGTATTCGGTCAGCATTCTCTTGAGCGTGTTACGTTATTGGATCCTGTACACCCTGTTGCAAGTGAGTATAAATTAGCAGCGAAGAAACTTTGGCGTGCGATAAAAACGAAGCAAGCAATTCCTCAATTTGATAAGGAAATTTGGGATACAGTGATATTTTAAACAGAAGCACTTGCGAGCTGCAGGTGCTTTTTTGATACCCTAAAAAGTAGGTGATGCGATGAAATATATTTCTCAAGAGGAAGCCAATGCGGCCATTTATGACAAAATCATGGAGGTCAAAGGAGATTATAACGGCATGGTAGAGGAATCGCCTATCATCAACGATACAAAGCTCCGAATGTACGTGGAGAAGTTTGTATTGGATGTGATGGATTACTGCCACCGAGAGGATTTCCCTGATAGCCTGATTTATACGGCGGTGGAGCTTATTACTAAGTGGACGGATGCGGAGACTTCAGGAGAAAAAGCACCGCTGAAATCTCTGAAACAGAATGATACGGAATTTACCTTTGCGGTATCTGATGTATCTTCTACTGGAAATCCCCATGAAGCAGACTTCGAGAGTTTGAAACCAAAGCTGAACCGTTTCCGCAAAGTGGGAGGTAGGCAGCCATGGAATTCGTAAGAATGAAGCGGTTGCTGAAACAGTTTATGTACAATGACCGCATGACTGTGTCCAGACAAGTCGCTTCTTTGGATGCAGAGGGAGCTGACGATTATAGGATTGATGAAATCTATCACGAGATTCCTTGCCATTTGGGCAGCTACGAAATCAGCTTGACCGGGAAACAGTCCGATCGGGGCAATGTGTTGACACAAAAGCTCCGCATTGATTGTGACCCCCAGTATGATATACGGTCTAATGACATTCTGGACATTCAGACGGCAGCGGAGCAGCAGTTTCTGCTTCGTGCCGGTAAGGCTTTGAACTATCCTACTCACAAGGAAATTAACGCAGAACGGGAAGGGGAGGAGGCCTGATGGGCAAAGAAATCACCGGCTTCGACCAGCTGGATGCCAAGTTGCAAAGCATTTTGGATCAATCACTGGCTAAGAGAAACAAGTTCGTCGCGCAGCAGGCGGAGCTTCTGAACGGTCGTGTCAAGGACAACACACCGGTGGATACCGGTACGCTTCGAAACGGCTGGCATAGGAGCCGCGCCGTCAAGGGGGCTGCTACAGTTTACAACAATACGCATTATGCGGGGCATGTAGAATTCGGGCACCGCATACGAAAGCGCGGAGGCGGGTGGGCGAAGGATAGGAAGGGTCGCACGCGGTTCGTTCCCGGTGCGAAGATGCTTCATGAAGGATTGGCGGAAACGGAAAGGCAATTCAAGGCGGATGCAGAAACCATCATGGAGGATTTGCTCTCATGATTACCTATAGAAGTCTCAAGAAAACGCTTACGGCGTTACTAAAAAACAAATTTCCAGATTGTAAGGTGCACTTCGATAATGTAGAAAAATCGGATGCGCCTTATTTTTATGTCGAAATGCAGCCTTACACATCTACGGTGGATGGGGAAGGCGTATATCATGACCGCAATATCGAGATTGACATCCAGTATATTCCGGATGAGGACTTATTCGGACGGATTGATCGGATGAAGATTTATGATATTGGTCAGACTCTCGATTTGGCGATTCGCCCTGTCTTTTATGTAGAAGATAGAGCCATCACCATTCCGGAAGCCGAAACCACTGTCCATGATGAAGTGCTGCATTATATTTTCCGGTTACAGTTCACGGACGCTGACATGAGTCAGGAAGAATTTGAACTGATGGAAGAGCTGACGCTCAATTTAAGGAAGGAGTAACAATATGGCAAATGAAGCTGAAGTTTTTGGATTGCCACAGGTACTGATTGATTTTAAAACCAAGGGAACTACGGCCATCAAGCGCAGCGCTCGAGGCATTGTGGCGATGATCCTCAAAAATGAGGAAACTGATGTCAGTAAGTACTACAAAATCAACGATGTTTCTGACATCCCAGATGAAGGACTGACCGCGGAAAACGTAGATCTGATTAAAAAGTGTTTGCTGGGGACACCGCTTCGCATCCTGGTATATACTCTGCCAAAAGCAGACATCTCTGAACCAACTCAGAAACTGGCCGGTATCCTTGCAAAACTGGAAAGCGTAAAATGGAATTATCTCTGCTATCCGAACAGTACTGAACAGGAGCAGCAGGATATCGTTTCTTGGATCAAGTCTGAACGCGGAAACAAGAGAAAGACTTTCAAGGCTGTGGTAGCTAATCAGGCAGCGGACCACGAAGGCATCATCAATTTCTGCACCGGCGGCATCAAGGTAAAGACTGATACCGATTCCAAGGGGAATCCGGTGTATACCACCTACACTGCTCTCCAGTACACCGCTCGTATCACCGGTATTCTGGCCGGCCTTGCGCTTGACCGTTCTGCTACCTATTTCAAGCTGACCGAAGTCGAAGAGGTAGAACAGTATGAAGATATCGATTCTCTTATTGATAAAGGCCAGCTGCTTCTCTTTGATGAACAGGATGGGGATGGAGTCAAGATTGCCCGTGCATGCAATTCTCTGACTACCTTCACCACAGATAAAGGCGAAGATTTCCGATACATCAAGATTATGGAAGCGGTCGATATGATTACCGGTGATATCCATGATACGTTCAAGAAGTACTATGTGGGCAAAGTCATTAATGACTATGACCATAAAATGCTCTTCATCACCGCTATTCTGGTATATTTCGATGAAATCAAAGGCAATGTTCTTGACCGTGACGGCAATAACACGGTAGACATCGATGAACAGTATCAGGCGAATTATGCTAAGCTCCACGGGGAAGATACATCCACCATGACGGTTATGCAGATTCGTCAGTACAATACAGGTACTAATGTGGTACTGGCTGGCAGTGTGAAGCCAGTCAACGCCATGGAAGATCTGAACATTGTATTTATTATGTAATGTAGGAGGCATGAATAATGGCTAGAGCTGCAGAAGATGTGAAATACAGAGGCCGTCGTCGCTGGAATGGTTCCCACGGAAAAGTATGGTGGGATGGTGAACTTCTCTTTGAAATTGAATCCTTTGAATGTAAGGTAACGGCAGACCGCGAGGACGTGCTGATTGGCAATTCCAAAGACTCCAAAATCGTATCCCTCACCGGTTCGGGTACGCTGACAATCAAGTCTGTCATTAACCGCAACATTAACGCCTATCTGGAGGAGTGGAAAAATGGCCATGATCCGAGAGCTACGCTTGTGGGGCTGCTGGATGATCCGGATGCCGTAGATGGACAGAAGGAACGCGTGTCCATTGATAATGTATTCTTTAATGAGCTTGCTCTGATGAATTTCAAGAAGGGGGAAGTGGTCGAGAAGGAATTTCCCTTTGGATTCACTCCTGAGGATGCGAAATTTATTGAAACAGTAGAATAGCGAGGTATGAGAATGGCTGTAAGTATTGAAGAATTGATCGAAATGAAAGAAGCCGTAGCAGCGGCGAAGAAAGAAAAGTATGACATGGAAACATCCATCGGCGTCATCACGGTAAAGAAACCGACGGCAGCGATGGTGCTCGAATCCAAAGCTACGGAGGGGGATGGAGATGCGTATCTCGTGCTGAACTGCGTAGTATCCCCGAATCTGAAGGATGCCAAGCTGCAGGAGGCCTATGGGTGCGTGGAACCGACGGATATTGTGCGTAAACTGTTTGATGCAGGTGAAATGACTCGGATCGCCGTGGCTATTCTTGATTGTGCAGGTTATAACAAAAACATCGTGCGAAAGGTTCACGACGACGCAAAAAACTGATTGAAGGGAACTGGGAGGCTGCCACGGCGGCCTTTTTAGTTTCCCATGGTCATTCGCTCTCTTATTTCTTCTCACTGTCGCCGGTCGAGAAGATTTTCTGCCATGCGGCTATGGAGGCAGAGGATGAGAGGGCGGCCAAACTGGCCGCAGTAGGCATGACAAGGCAGGTGATAGGATGAGCCAGTATGTATTGAGCGCTACGCTCGAGATGCGGGATAAGATGACGGCTGCCATCAAGACCGCGAAGAAAAACGTCTCCGGGTTTAAAACTTCTGTAGTGGGTTCGCTGTCGGCGGTCGACCGGCTGACGACGGCCAATAGCAGACTGGCGGCATCTGCTGTCAAGTCTGCGGCCGAAATCAAGAAGACCGCCAGCGCACTTTCTGGGATCAAGGGGAATCATCGGGCGGCAGTATCCGTGACGGATAAGGCAACGCCTGCGATTACCCGGATCAGGAACCAGATGAACAGTATCCGTTCGAAAGAGGTAGCTATTAACCTAGTACAGAAGGGCGGCAAGCTGAAAAACAGTCTTAATGGGCTTGCTTCTGGCATGCTTATGAATACTTCGCTGCAGATGCTTGGCGGTGCGGGAGTCGGATTTGGTATTTATAATACTGTGAAAAGCTACATGGACTTCGAGCAGACCATGTCCGGCGTCAAGGCGATTTCCGGTGCTACAGACGAAGAATTTCAGAAGCTCACGGCGTCTGCTTTGGAGATGGGGGCGAAAACGAAATTCACCACGACGGAGGCGGCGCAGGCGCTCACTTATATGGGCATGGCGGGCTGGAAGACTGAAGAAATGATCGGTGGTCTTCCTGGCATCATGAATCTGGCTGCCGCCTCTGGCGAAGACCTGGCTTCGGTATCAGACATCGTAACGGACGCTATGACGTCTTTTAAAATGGGGGCTGATGAAGCGGGGGAATTTGCTGACGTGCTCGCTGCAGCGGCTGCCAATTCTAATACCAATGTCGGAAAGATGGGTTACACGTTCAAGTATGTAGCGCCGCTTGCGGGGGCTCTTGGCTATAACATTCAGGACACGGCGCTCGCTATTGGTGCAATGGCAGACAGCGGCGTTAAAGGGGAGCAGGCCGGCACGTCGCTTCGTGCACTGATGACTCGTCTGGTATCGCCGACAAAAGACGTGAAAGAAGCGATGGCGACACTGAGCCAGCACATCGACGGCGGGTTCTCTGCTATCGACACGACAACAGGGAAGATGAAACCGCTCCGGAAGATTCTGCTGGATTTGCGAAAAGGGTTCAAAGGCCTCGACGAAGCCACGCAGGGTAAAGTTGCCTCTGATCTTGCCGGGCAGGAAGCCATGTCCGGTTTACTGGCTATCGTCAACGAATCGGATGACAAGTTTGAACGGCTGACGAAAGCCATAGACGGTTCACGCGGTGCCGCAGATAAGATGGCAAAGACTCGCCTGGATAATTTGGCGGGCGATCTGACCTATCTTTCAAGCGCATGGGACGGGCTGACGAAAAACCTGCTGAGTGGCCACGTATCTAGCGGCCTTCGCGATTTGGCGCAGGAGAGTACGAAGCTCTTAAATCGGTTCAATGAAAATATCAAGGACGGGCTGGATTTTGGTGACGTATTTGATATAGTCGGGACGCTTGTCGTCGATCTGAAGAACAAGTTCCTGCAGCTTGATGGCGTAGGCTCCGTTCTGGCCGGAGGGGCGCTGGCCGGGGCGCTCTATAAGATCGCAAAGTTGACGAAGAACGGCGTCGATGCTGTCTCCAGTGTGCTGCATCCTAAGACTGGAGGCATTGCCGGTGGCAGGAACGGTGCATTAAATGATATGGTAGTGTCTGCCAACACAGTTATCGTCAATGGTACGGTAAGCTCTGGCGGCACAGGCATCGGCGGAGCTGGCTCTATCCCCGGTACAAAAGCGGATGGGAAGATTGATGCAGGGAAAGCCGTCCGGTACGGAAAAATCTTCGGGCGCGTCATGATGGGCGCTGCTCTTGCCACTTCTGCTTACGAGGTCTACCGTGCAGCGCCGGAAGAACGTGGTGCTGCAGCTCTAAAGGCGGGTGGCTCACTTGCCGGCATGTATGCCGGTTCCAAAGCTGGCGCGCTGGCCGGCGGGGTCATCGGAGGTGCTTTCGGCGGCATAGGGGCCGTTCCCGGTGCGCTGATAGGCTCGATTATCGGTGGACTGGGTGGCAGCGTTTTCGGCAACTATATCGGGAACGGTCTTGCTAATGGCACTTTTGGTGCAGACCGTCTGCAGTCTATGAAGGAAGCGACCATGTATCGGGACAACGCGTCTCGCGGTATGACCTACGAGGACTATGACGACATCACTAAAACCATGGAGCAGGCAACGGAAGAACGCTCGAAGGTGATCGGAGACCTGTGGAATAATGTCTGGGACGGACTCAAGGCGCACGGACAGGAAGCTGTCGAGTCCATCAAAGGACAGTGGAGCGATGTGGCGGGCTGGTATGACGCTTCCGTCTGGGATCCTATTGACGCCAGCGCAGGAACTACGGGAGCTGACATCGGATCCGCGTTTACGGATGCGTGGAGCACAGTGCAGGGTGCATGGAGCGGCGTAGCAGCATGGTTTGAAGCAAACGTCATGACACCGATTTCCTCTAAAATTTCGCAGATTTCTGCCAGTGCTATGAGTCATTACTCTTTTGGAAGCGATGGCTCTGTGCGTTTCGATGACAGCGTGCCGATGGACGCTGTAGGGGATATGCATTTCTCTGGCGGTTTGGCACAAATCAATGAACACGGTGGCGAACTCATTGACCTGCCGCAGGGCAGCCGGATCTATCCGGCGGGGAAAACAGCACAGATCATTTCCCGTGAAGTACAGAATTCGACCGCATCTGGGAACTCTGTCATGGTTACGGGAAATACGTTCGTTGTGAGAAACGAAGCCGATATGGACAAAATCGCTTATACCATCATGAGAGCCCTCGAACAGGGCTATGCAAACTACGGAGGTGCGTAATGAAAGCATGGGGAGCACTTGGTACCGCGTTAAATATCGCCTCCGCAATCTTAGGTGGAGGCAGCGCGAAGCGGCAGATCATTCTTTCTTGTGAAACAGAAAAAGTCACGCTGCCTGTTACGCCGCGTGTATACGAGGTATCTACCGGGCAGGGGAATAAGGTTGTCAACGTCGAGCAGGTAGGCGAAGCACTCGTCTTTGGGCTGCCTCAGGCGCAAAGAATTTCTTTCCAGTGTTTTTTCCCAGCTTCGGTACATGACTACCCCTTCGTAGTTGGGGATGCACTCGAACCGTCTTTTTTCGTCGAAAAACTAAGGAAGTGGAAGGAAAGCAGAAAGCCTGTCAGAATCATTATCACTGATTCGCCGATCAACCTTATGACCGGTATCATGAAATTTGATTACAAAGAACAGGATGGAAGTCGGGATATTTACTACGCTTTGACTCTCACCGAGTACAAAGATCTGAATACGCCACTTGCCAACAACAATAAGCAGGTCGATAAGACCACGGGCTTGAAAGACAGACCATCGCCAGCCAAAAAAGCAGATTCAGCAGCTAAACTGAAAAAGGCGAAGGATGTGGTGGACGTGGCCAAGAAATGCTACGGGCAGACCAACAAATGGCGTCGCATTGCCCAAAACAATGATCTGAAAGATTTGGCTATCAATAACGCTGATAAGATTGGCAGGTTGATCATCAAATGATTGTCAAACACGAATACATAACGACTGATAGTGATGGGAAAGAAACTCAGCATGTAGATGACATCACGCAGCTAATCAGCCGCATCGAGTGGTCCGGGTCCCGTTTGCAGGCAGCCCGCCGGCTGGTATTTGATGTAGTGCAGGACTATCGAGATCCTAACCTACCTAATCATCCATTGGATAATGGCGATACGGTGTATGGGTACGATGAGGACGGCACGCTTCGCTTCCTTGGGCATATATTTCATCTGGAGCGGGACGTGCAAGTTTCCAAGGTGTCTGTCACGGCCTATGATAATCTGTTTATTCTGAACAAAAGCAAAACTACTCGAAAGTTTACAGACATGACTCCTGAAAGTATCACAGAGTCGGTTTGTAATGAACTGGGAATCGAAACGGGCAATATCCTTGCTACAGGGACGCCCGTTTCTTTCATTGCTGTCAGGAAATCTGGCTATCAGATTATTCTCATGGCGTATACCGAGGCGGCGAAGCAAACAAAGAAGAAATATGCCCTGCTGATGAATGGCAGTAAGCTGGATGTAGTCGAAAAGGGAACTCTCATCGAGGACTACGAAGCCAATGGGTATACCAATGTATTGAATGAACGGTTTGCCGAAAGCATTGAAAACATGGTGAATCAGGTCGTGATCACCGATGCAGAGGGGAATGCCATCGACTATCAATCCGAAGATGACCAAATCAAAAAATATGGCTTGATACAGGATGTATATAAGACCAATCCAAAAGCCAATGCGCAGCAGGAAATCGAATCGTTGCTAAAAGGCCCTGATAGAACTGGCAGCTTAGATATGCTGGGCGATTATCGGGTGGTAGCCCCCTATTCCATTGCCGTGCAGGAGCAATATTTCAAAGGCCAGTTTTGGATCAAGAGTGATAGCCATATCTTTGAGAATGGTATGCACACCATGAAGCTGGAACTGGAATTTGAAAACATTATGACCAAAGAGGAGGCGGGAGCCAATGGCGGATAAAATTCCAACTATCGAGCAGTCGGCCAATCGCATGATCGGGTTGATGCACCAGGCAGGAAAAGACGAGCAGGTGCAAATGGCTCAGATGGGTATCGTGCGATCGCCGCCTCCCGATATCGCTATTGATGTCAACACTATCCAGCTCCACAAGGAAGATGTTTATATCTCCAGATACCTCATGCCCGGTTATACCAGGCACATGGTAGGCGAGACGTCCTATCGTGGCGGTGGTGGCGGTTATGCGGAATACGCCAGCCACAATCATCCTATTGATAACGATGAGACATGGACGGATACGCTAAAGCCGGGAACTATCGTCCTAGTGATACCTTTGGAAGGTTCAAAGAATCTAGAAGGAAATCAGCTATATTGGATAGCAGATAGCGGGGTGAAACTATGAGTGAAGCGTTTCCTTTTGTCGGTGCCAGCGAGGCTTTGATTCAGGCTTCCTCTGATACGCAGGATCTACCGTTATTTAAAGAATTCGCATGGGATTTTGAAAAGAATTGTTTTCTGTATGACAAATCGGGGAAGCATATCCTGCTAGAAGGCACAGAAGCTATCAAGATATGGGTATATAAAGCATTGGCCACAGAACGCTATACATACCTTGCTTATTCGTGGCAGTACGGTATTGAAATCAAGCCATTTATAGGATTGGTGATGGGAGTACAGGAACGAATCAGCGAGCTGAAACGAATGATTACGGAATGCCTTATGGTAAATCCCTACATTCTATCCATCAATGATATTTCATTTTCACAGGAAGGGCGAAAGGCGACAGTAACGATTGACCTGACAACGGTCTATGGGGAGGTGAGTGCGTAATGTATGTAGCTAGAGATCAGAACGAAATCCTGCAGGAATTACAAAGACAAAGCGGGATTGAAGCGTCGAAAATCGAAGGAACCTTTGAAAATGATGTGTTGGCGTCCAATAGCTTTGAGTTTGCGAAAAGCGAAGTCGAAATTGAGCAGCTCTATAAGGCTGCCTTTGCGGATACATCATGGGGTGAATACTTGACGCTTCGCGCCGCGGAGTTCGGTATTGATAGGAAGCCGGCCGTTAAAGCTATTGGAACCCTGACTATCACCGGTACCAAAGGTATCATCGTCCCGCAGGGCTCCGTATTTTCAACCGACAATAATGTATATTTTACGACTGATGCAGCATGTACCATCGCTGATAACGGGACCGTGGATGTAAAAATCACGGCGCAGATCGCCGGCACTTCGGGTAATGTGGGGGCCAACACCATCGACAAGATCCCTATGAGTATTCCGGGGGTGTCGAAAGTCATCAATAAGGATGCTACCCACGATGGATTTGAAGAGGAAACAGACGAATCTCTCTTGAAACGGTACTTGGTACATGTCAGAACGCCTGCCACGTCGGGGAATGTGATGCATTATAAGGAATGGGCTCTCTCCGTAGCTGGTGTGGGGGATGTGAAAGTCATTCCCCTATGGAACGGCAATGGCACGGTCCAGGTGTTGGTTACCGACGTCAATAAAAATGCAGCCAGTCAGGAACTGCAGAAAAAGGTGGCTGATTATATCGAGACGGTACGGCCCATCGGTGCCACTGTGACCGTAACGGCGCCGGCATATCTCAATATCAACGTGACGGCTAACGTAAAGGTCAATCAGGAATATTTACAGGATTATGCGTCTGTGCTGAAAAATGCACTGGATGCGTACTTGGTAGATAGTGGATTTGATAGTGATTATGTATCCATTGCCCAAGTCGGAAAGGTACTGCTTAATAGTGGTGCTATTTCAGACTATGACTCACTAAAAATCAATGGTGGTATCAGCAATGTAAGAATTCCATCAGAATACCTGCCTAGAGCCGGCACTATGGGGGTGACTAGGGTTGACTAGACTACTAAGGTCATCTGACAAAATAGATATCACGCAGTACTTGCCGCCTTTTCTAAAAAAAGATCCTCATTTCCGCGCAGTATGTGAGGCGTGTTCATGGGAGCATGAAAACATCCGTAATGCTATTCTCGATGCGCTGAATCAGTTTTTCGTCGAGAAAGCGACTTGGGGACTATCCATGTGGGAACGAGTGCTGGATCTGCACCCTAGCCCGGAAGATACTTATGAACAACGGCGCAAAAAAGCACTGGTTAAGCTACAAGGTACGCAAACCAGCACGGTATCTTTTTTGGGGAAAATAGTGAATGTCTACGGATATGGATACATCGAGGAACATAACGACAAGTACTATTTCAATATCTACACTACATCCACAAATACAGAGGATTTGAAACAGATGCAGAATACAATCATCTATTTCAAGCCGGCACATTTGGGACTCAATGTGTATCTAGGCTTTTCATGGAATGGAAAAATCCAATTTGATGGGAAATATACCTATGGTTCGTCCATTACTAAATGGGAGGAATAGACATGGCAAAATATCTTGATAAATGGAAAACTGATTTTCCCGCTTCGGTGGGGAATGTGACAAGACCAACAGACGGAATCGATGATACTCTTGACTTCAATTCCGACGGATTCCCGCAGCGAATCTCCTCTGATCCGGTTCATTATAAACTGGAAAACGATATGGCAAGTCAGCTTTTCTCTAACGATGCCCGATTGGGCGAAAGTATTGCGGCTATCAATGCAAACGCATATCATATGCTTGCAAATCATGACCAAAACGCCCAATCCCATGCTAATGGCATTGCGGGAAATGCAGCATCTGCCACTAAGCTGAAAACGGCTAGACGCATCAACGTTATTGGAGATTGTCTGACGGGCAAGGCTGCTTCTTTTGATGGAAATGATAATGCTGATATCGAAGTTACTTTAACTACCGCACTAAAAGCATTAGGCAAACTCAGTCCATCAGTTGATAAATTACCTTACTTCACAGGAGCAAACGCAGCATCTCTTGCCAGTCTGTCAGAATTCATGCGCGGCGTACTTGGTAAAGCGACGGCAGCAGAAGTGCGTACGGCTATTGGGGCTATCAATGAGCCGGGTGTTGGGGTTATTGCAGGCGATGTGTCAAACGCTAATGCATGGTGGGTGAAGCTTAGCGGCGCGATCCCGATAATTATACAGGGTGGATTTAGCTCTGGGTATATAACTTACCCGATAGCTTTTTCTTCCTTTTCATCGGTAGTCGTTCAGGGGAAGCAGTCCGGAGGCGCGTGTGAGTTTCGCGTATGGAATACGTCTAAAACCGGCTTTCAGACCGCGGGGGATCGCGAAACTCAAGGACTATTCTGGATAGCTATCGGCTACTAAACGATACCGAACACTAGCCAATTGTACGGGAAACCTTTGGGGTTTGATGCAGCTGTATTGCTGATATTTACCTTCGAATCTTGCGTATACCAGTTATAAGCCCAGACGTCGCTATTGAGCGAAAACGCAACCGTCAAAACCCTAGACAGGGCAAGCGGATATGTGAAACCGAAACCACCAATTCCACCCTGTTTATACACCTATTACAACTACTGCTAAATTCATACGATGATGAGTGGCGTAGGTCTTAACAGATGTTAAAGTCCCATTGTCCGTGCAATATGACCAACCGCTGAGGTCACCAAGATGACTTACACACATTGGAAGTTGAAATTTAGTGAATGCTACGGGATATGTTTTAGTAACTGACGAGTCTCCATCGACATATACGTTGTTTATACCCTGTTTAATAGCCAAAGGCAATGGCAAAAAAAGCAGCAGTTTTATAGCAGTATATCGCGAATACGCTTGAACTAATGATGGAAAACCCACACGCATTATGTCCATCGTGATCACATACGGTCCCAACCAATGCTTGATGCGGAAAAGCAATTGGATAGGGAAACGTTTCGGAACCATTGATTGCCTTTCCTTTTACACCCTGTAGAAAATGATTTTTACAGAAGGGCGGGAAAGTCGATAATTACGGATAACCTAGAATTGTCTATTCGCCTGAGATCCTAGAAATCGCAAGAATCCAAGCAACAAAAAAGTATCACGATGCATACAGTGCTCGCGGTACTTTTCAAATTGGGGAATTCTTTGGTTAGTAGCAGGTTAGTATCAAATCTTTTCGATGGCTTTACGTAGTTGTCTTAGGTTTTTGTGAGTATATACCCCGTTAGTTACATCATGTCTTGCGTGGTCAAGGATCATTTTCCGGGCGTTGTCATTCACTTCGGCATTATCTAGCCATGTAGCGCAGGTATGACGGGTATCATGTAATTTGTGCTTTTGCCCATTTATTGCTTTCATGATTCGAGAGAAAGCCCTAGAAAGTTTTGTGTAGGTATAGGGGCGACCGTCTTCAGTACATATGAGATAAGCACCCGGGGACGACAAGCGTATTTCAATGAGCGACCATATTTTACTATGGATGGGGATAATGCGGACGCCAGCAGCTGTCTTAGATTTCCGAATATTGATATATTTCTGCTTTTTATTGATATCCGATTTTAAGAGGTTGCGAAGTTCGCCATTTCTCATGCCCGTATAGATGAGTATCAAGATGATATCAACGTCTGGAGTATCTACAATTTTCCATAGTTGATTCACCTTCCGCTTGCTGATTGCTTGATGAGGATTCACAGGGTGATTCTTCCCGATTTTAATCAACCCTGTAAAGTCACGAGTAGTATACTCCATTTCTCTGGCATGAGCGAAGAGTAGGGATAACAAATTACGCACTTTCTTTTTGCTGGCATAGGAGAGATTAGTCATATCATCGATGACGGCTTGCAAGTGGCTGTATTTGATATCTGCTATTGGTAAATCATACAGTGATGCACAATGCTTATACGCACACTCATAACCGTTGATGGTGGATTTTGAAACCGATGCATATGAGATGTGTTTAGGCATCCATCTTGCGTATAACTCGGCAAATGTAATTTTCGAAAGGCGGTGCAGACCATGAGATTTATTATAGTCTACTTGAAAGGCAAGAGCTTCCAACTTGCTAGGGAAATAGCCCATTGCCTTTTGCTTTCCATTTATCGAAACCATAAATACGAATGGCCGCCGCCTGTTTCCTGACAATTTTTTGATAGTTCCATAACCATTTGGATTTTTCATTTTTTCAAACCTCCGATCATATTGATGGAGGTTATTTTAATGGAAGGAGATAGTGAGATGGAAGTTTCAATCGCTAACCCAACGCTTACCTATTTGTCTATCTACGAAACAACGGGTGAAAGAGTAACCTCTTATGTGACCGGTGCACATGGTGACACGGTGGAAGAACTGCAGACCAAAGCCAAAGTGGAATATCCAGACAAGGTCCATGTTGTGCAAGACGCTTTGACCTACAACAAAGCCCTGCAAGGTGATTTGCTGTATAAAGATGGAGCATATCAGGCTAAACCGGAACCGACAGAAGAAGAGAAGCGAGAAGCCGAACTGGCAGCTCTTGATTATGAATATGCTAGAAAAATCAGTGATATCGAAACAGGAATGGCGAAAGCAAAAGCCGTAGAAGATGAGGACTACTACAATGACCTCAAAGCTGAAAGAGAAGAACTGGTTGCGGAATACACAGAAAAGAGAGGAGCAATTTAAATGGAAAGATGTTTCCTTTGCCATCGCAAGATGGATAACAAGACTGGACTTTGCACTAATGCGAAATGTATCAGATCGAAGCCGCTGACCCCAAAGATGAAACGGAAGAAAAATGCGGAGGATAAAACATGACTGAAATCTTCATTCAAATTTACAATTCTGCCGATCGTGCGATTTGCAGTATCCCGGATGGCTGGCCCTACAAAATTTTTATGGGGATCTTACTCATCGCCATGTCGAAGCACATTATGCTTTTTACCGCATTCGCCGTGTTGGTGGCTCTTGACTTGTTCGCCAAATTTATCGCCCTGTCTTATCACTGGCTGATTGAGAACAACGTGGAAAAGCCCTCGCTGGTTGATTCCATCCGAGGCATTCCAGCGGCACATCGGGCTCGTATCATCAATAGCCATGAAATGAAAACGCAATTTGCAGGGAAGATTTTTGCTTACATGTTTTTGGTGATTGCTGGCGGTCTAGCCGATATCCTTGTGGGTCATGTCAATTTTGCACAGATCGTGATTGCCTACCTGGCATCCACTGAGCTTCTCAGCATCGTGGAAAACCTGGACGATGCTGGCGTGTCTATGGTCCATAATTTAGCTGCAGTAATTAAAAAGAGGAGTCCAACATGAAATTAAAAGAATGGGTTGTTATTTACGTGGCAGCCTTTTTGTTTACCGTAGGGGATTGGATAAAGGGACGTTGGGAAAAGGAGGATAACGAATGCTGGTAACTGATTTAAGTGACTGGAATGATCACATTAACTGGTCTCATCTCATCGCCGCAGGAGTCGGTGGTGCGATTGTGAAGATTTCCGAGGGCAGAAGCCTGACTCAACTGCACGGAAAACATATCGCCGGTGCGGAGGCTAGGGGATTGCCGTGGGGCGTCTATTGCTACGCGCACGCACAAACTACCGAGCGAGCAAGAGAAGAAGCAAATCGAGTGATCGAGGCGCTGAATGCATTGGGGTACGGTACACCGCCGTTAGGGATTTGGTTTGATGTGGAAGCGCCCGAAGTCATTTGGCAGGATAGGGAAGATGTGACCGCCATCTGTAGTGCATTTATTTCAGAATGCAATGCAGCGGGTTATTCTGCCGGAATCTATGCAAGTCTGTCTACTATCACAGACTGCATGAATCTTGATGATCTAGCTGATTATGTACCCGTATGGATTGCCCAATATGCCGGTGCATGTGATTTCCATGATTATTTCCCGAGCAGAATCCTTGCTGGTTGGCAATATACTGATTCTTTTGAAATTGATGGGCGGAAATATGATTTAAGTGAATGGTACTGATGAGGTGATATTGTGCTGAAAGTGGTCAACAATAGAATTAGTCTGACAAGAGGAGATACTGCTACTTTCAGACTGCAAATCAAAAATCAAGACGGTACTGACTACGAAATCACTCCGGATGATCAGGTGCTTTTTACAGTAAAAAGATCCCCAAACGATGAGGAAGTCGTTATACAAAAAGCGGCTGCTAATAATTGCATCACCATTGTTCCTAGAGAGACAGATAATCTGGCGTATGGCACATACTACTATGATGTCGAATTGCGCCGGCCTGATGGATTTGTTGCGACTGTGATTCCACCACACATGCTGAAACTAACAGAAGAGGTGACTTTCTGATGAGTGATAACGAAACACTTACGGGAGTCCTGTCTGCCGTAGGAGTTTTAACTGGTGTGTTGACTCCGGCTGATACTGGCGATTTCGTGGCAGATTATGCAACCGATGCGGAATGCGTGGCTGTCATTGATGATATTTTTGATAATCTACTAAAAGGAGAATAATATGGCTACTACTGATAAAATTCTGAGAAAATCCAATTTTGCTGCCGCTATGACCGCTTTGATTGCAAAGCTGAATAGCCTTTTTGTCAGGAAGGAAACTGGGAAAGGCCTTTCTACCAATGATTATACTGCCGCAGAAAAAGCAAAGCTCGCAGGCGTAGCAGCAGGAGCGAATAACTACGTCCTTCCAGCACCGACAGCAAGCACCATCGGTGGCGTCAAGGCGGGCAATAATGTGACTATTTCCGAAGACGGTACGATTTCCGCTATTCAGGGGCAATTGGACCTGTCTCCCTACGCAAAGAGCGCCGATATAGATCGTACTTATGCGAAAAAAGCAGACATCACAACCGTTTACAAGTACCGCGGGAGCGTGAACACCTATGCGGAGCTCCCCGTTAACGGGAAGGCTGTAGGCGATGTATACAACGTTGTGGCGGCTGATGCTTCTCACGGAATCAAAGCCGGGGATAACGTAGTTTGGAATGGCAACGCATGGGATAATCTCTCCGGCGTGGTCGACTTATCTGCCTACATGAAAATCAATGACTTTCCGTTGGCGACTGATGATGAGATTACCGCTATTGTTAATGAAACGATTGTATAAGTGAGGTGCTAGCATGAGCATTTACAAGGACTCGCTGCTGGGGGCTATTCGAAAGCTATGTACGCAGCTGAACGGGAAATTTGCCAAGAAATCCGATGTACCAACAAAAGTATCACAGCTGACAAATGACAGTGGCTATTTGACGCAGCACCAATCACTTGACGGGTATGTTAAAACATCCGGGCAAAACGCATGGAAAGCACAACAGACATTTAATCTTGCGACGTTAGGCTATGAGCAATATACTACGCCTAACAGAAGTACATCATCCGTCAGCCCATCTACGTCAGCAGCATCCTATTATGCAACAGGAGCGTTTACTCTTAACCTTGCAACGTTATCAGCACTGTTGAGCAGTAATCAGTCAACAGTGTTTACGGCCTACATCACTGCTGGTGGTGATTATGCGCTGTCCATCACCAACGGCGGCACGATTAAATATATCGGTGCTGCTTCCGACTTAGCAATCACCAGCGCAGGCTTACTACTTAACATCCTTATGACTAAGGATGGCAACGGGAGCCTGACCAGCATCGTGCAGGCTAATAAGCTGACATGAGGTGATAACCATGGGACTTAACAGGATGATGTTTATCAAAAAATCTGCTGGAAGCGGCGGGGATACCGGGGATAATGCCTTCATCATGACTATGGGAACTAAAAGTAGTCAGTATGGATATAATATCAACAATGGTTACTATGGTGAAGTTACAGGCAATGTTACTATGGTGAAGTTACAGGCAATGTTACACACGATGGCAGAGCCGTTACTCTTGTCATACTCTCTTATTATGCTGGATGGCTCGATGTTGCTTTTAAGGAAGAGAGTATAACAAGTGGAAGCCGTAACATTAGCCTTAACATCACTCCGCTTGAAACAGGTGTAACTGTTAATTTGACAGTAGGCAAAATATCATATCAAGGTAGCTTAGTAGGATTTTATACCTATGTGCAACGTGTGCCGTCAAATATATCAAGTATGTTTACCGCTGTCAACGTCGGCAAGAAATTTAAAGTCGAAATTGTGTTTAATTAAGGAGGCAGGCCGTGAAAACATATACATACAAGGACAATATCTATAACAACCTCTATGATTTGGCAGAGGCCATGGGACAGGATGGCACATTTATCCCACTCAGCATATCGGATGCTGATTTGGGATGTTTAGGTGTTGCTATCGGTGAGGCTGAGGAGCCGATTGAAAATATCCGCACCCGCAAAATTTTTGAACTGAAGCGTCAGCGTGACAGCAAAGAGGTTGAGCCGATTGCGTATGGCGGGCACCTCTACGATTACGACAGTAAAGCTCGCGACCGCATCGCAGCAGCAATAATTGCGTTGGACGTGCAGGGAGAAGACGCAAGCATCAGCTGGACCACGGCAGACAATGATGACGCGGTGGTTACGGTTCAGGACCTGCGCGCTATTGTAGCAGCGGTCGCCGTACGCTCCAATATCCTGCATATTGCATACCGCACGGCAAAGGCGCAGGTCGAAGCTGCACAAAGTAAAGCCGAAATCGACGCTATTTATTTAGATTAAGAGTGTGGGAAGAATAAAATAAAGGAGGGCATAATGTGGACCACAAAAAGATTATGTATCTGCTTGCTGGCGTGCTCCTTGTGGCTAGCTGCTGGTTCTACTTTGCAGGCCGAAATGATGTATTCAATTTCGGAGAGCGAACTAACCGAGTTAGAGAACAACTTAGCGACGCTGGAGAGTCACAGTCAAGAACGGCAGAAAGTCTTGACCGAGCAAACGACCTTGCTGGATCAGCAGAGGGAAGAGCTGAAAAAATTGAAAGAGGAAATCAGCAGCTCCAAAGCAGCGAACGAAGAGACGAAGAAATCATTGGAGAATGCCAATGCATACTTGACCAAGTTAGAGAAAGAGGAAAAGCACAAAATTAGAGTAAAGGAGCGGCAACGCAATTTGTGGATCGGTGTTTCCGGCGGACTTTTGTACGCATGGATTAAGAAGTAGGAGGGCAATAAAAAAGGACGTCTTGATTTAGCACATTGTTAAATCAAGACGTCTTTTTTTATTTTGCAAAAATGCTGAAAAGTGCGATAAAACCGAAGAAAATAGCAAATCCCTACTTGACATTACATCGAATAAGATGTATAATAAATACAGAATTAAGGAAGGGAGGTGGTCAAAATGAACAAGGAAGATATGAAATGGCTAATCCAAATGATGCTAATCATCGCAGTTCCAATACTCGTTGAGTACATCAAGCAAAAAGAGCTCTTCAAACGTCACCATCACCGCAAATGATTCAGACGATTAAAGAGCTGAGGTGCAAGAGGGCGAACGCCCTCTTGGCAACCTCATTATATCACATGGAGGTAGTAAAATGAAATTCTATGATTTTATCGCGTTGGGACTTTGGATCACATCACTGTCCTTCGTCAATATCAGTAAGGAATTTATACAAGGCGCAGTTACGGCGGCAGTATTTTGTGGTTACGTAGTGTGGAGAATCAGAAAATGAAAATCATCGACGAAGTGATGACGACAGCGGAAGCTGCAGAACGTTGGGGAATTTCTGCGATCACAGTAAAGCAGGCGTGCTCAGGGCAAAAGGGGCTCCCGCCTCGTTTCAAAGAAGGTGAGGAGTTCCGAAAGTCTGGGCGTACGTGGTTAGTTACGCGCACTGGAATGGAGAGGCTGTACGGGAAAGAAAAAGAATAGCTGGGCGCAAAGTCGGGCGCAGTTGGCGGCCCGAAAGTCCCCTAAATGAGAATGGAACGGCATAGGAACGGCAGGAAATGCGACGGTATCTGCTTCGCTGAATTTCATATAATTTATCATTCTCATTTGAAGGTCTCCGGAACCAGGTGTCGAGAGTTCGAATCCCTCTAGACGCACCAGAATTTCTCCGATCATATCGGATAAAATAAAATTCGTCCAGTTACACCCATGAAGGTGGGGTAATACATGGGGGAAATCGACCTCTGAGGAGGTCAGAAAGCCGAGGCGGTATGCCCCAGCTTTTTATCATGCCTTTTTCTTTGTTTTGGCAGCAAATCCCTGATCACAGTCCGATGGCTCGTCGTCGTATATTTCCTTGGCTATGGTGGTTCCAAACCGTCTCTTTCTACTGTATTCTCCATGGTAAACATGCTATAATAATAAGACGTTTCATTTGAATACATCGGACAGAGACAGGGGCTGCGCTTCAGGATGCGCCGCGGATTTTCGCTGTATCTCACAGGTCTTTGACCTTGGGAGACTCTGTACCGGCCTTTATATATCGTGAGGGTTTACCATGAAAATGTTTCGAGGACTATCGAACTGGATCGGTATGGACATGGGCTCGTCCCAAGTCCGTATCTACCGGGAGAATAAAGTGATCCTTGCTGAAGCGAGTACGGTCGCGGTGGATAACATCGACGGCCATGTACTGGGCTTTGGCACGGAGGCGCTTATTCATTACCACAAGGCGCCGGAGAATATTTCTCTGGAGTGGCCGGTACAGAATGGCGTCATCGCTGATTATGATATGACGAAGGCGATGCTTCGTTTTTTTATCCGTAAATCGCTTCATCATGCGGTGTCGCGTCCGACGGTGATGATCTCCATTCCGGGCGAGACGAGCTCGGTCACGCGGCATGCGTTGGTGGATGCTTTGATCCACGCCGGCGCGCAGCATGTGTACCTTCTTCCTTCGCCGGCGGCTGCGGCTATCGGGGCGGGGAAGGATATGCTGGCACCGTCTGTGATCTTTTCTCTTGTCATCGGGCGTGATGTCGCTGATGCGGGGCTTTACAGCTGCGGAGGGATCGTCACGCAGGAGGGGATCCCTTTCGGCGGGCATCATATCGATAAGGGGATCTGCCAGTATCTGCAGGAAAAGTATCAGATCATGATCGGGCTGGATCAGGCGGAGAAGCTGAAGAGTGAAGTGATCTCTCTCAAAGCGGCGAATGGGCAGGCGACATTCACTATCCGCGGGCGCAGGATCCGTGATGGCGTGGAAGTGGTGGTGGAGCTTTCCACGGAGGAATTAAGACCGGTGATGCAGCGTATCCTGCAGCCTGTTCTGAAGCTCATCCGCCGTGTCCTTCGCGAGGCGAAACCGGAGATGGCGGGCGATCTTTTGAAGAATGGTCTGCTTCTTTCCGGCGGCAGTGCGCTTCTGGACGGGCTGAAGGACTGGCTCGCCGGAGAGCTTCATATGCCGGTCTTCGTACCGGCTCTGCCGGGGGAGGTATTGGCTATGGGCTGCTATCAGGCTCTTGGCATGTATAAGGATCTGCCGTTTCTCATCGAGAACGGTGAAAAATATTACGGAGGCGCTTGATCGTGATTTTCTTTGGCAGAAAAAAGATGGCCGCCGCGGTCGTCCTCTTTGTTTTCATGGGCGCATGCGGCTGGTTCTGGCGGCATAGGGAGTATATCCCTTTCATTTCGCAGCCGCTCTCTATCGGTGCAGCTCCTTTCAACTATACCGTGAGCAGGACGGCGCTTTCTTTCACACAGGGGCTTGACTTACTTTCGGGCGTGTGGGAGAACTGGAACGAGCTGGATGCGCTCCGGAAGGAAAATGAAAGTCTTCGCGCGGAGCAGGCTCAGTACAGCGAGATCCTTGCAGAGAATATCCGACTGAAGAGTCTCCTTTCGTTCAAGCAGGGCTATAAACAGTACCACCTGACGGGGGCTTCTGTCATCACCCGCGACTACGGGGGATGGACACAGACGCTGGTCGTGGACCGCGGCAGTGACAGCGGCATCCAGAAGTATATGCCTGTCATCGTCCCGACGGGGCTTGTGGGCTTTGTGAGTGAAGTGTATGAGAATTCCGCACGAGTGCAGCTCCTTCTGGATCCGCGTACATCGGTGGGCGGTATCGTTGCGCGTCCGGCCTCGCGTGTGGTGGCGATGGTTTCCGGAAACAGCAATGAGCCGGGCAAGCTCTCTTTCGTGAATCTGCCGCGTGAGGCTGATGTCATCAAGGGGGATACCATCGTGGCATCCGGCTATGGCGGGGTGTATCCGAAGGGGATGGTCATCGGTACCGTCGAGCAGGTGGATGTCGACTCCATCGGCGGTACGCAGGTGGCACGCATTGTTCCGGCGGCTGATTTCTCTCATCTGGAAGAGGTCTTCATCATCACGGACCATATTCAGAGGGCGACGCCAGAGAGTATCCTGGTGAAGCCGCCGAAGAAGGAACCGCCGATGAATCCCAATAAACATCAGGCAGGTGAGAAGGAATGAGCGGCTACGCACTGGCTTTTTTGAGCTTTCTTGTTTTTCTTGTGCAGTCCTCGGTGATGCCATTCTTTTTCTCGGGGCTGCATCAGCCGGATCTGTGGCTGGTCGTCATCGTCCTTGCGACATTGATCTTTGACAACAAGACGGCGATGACGCTTGCACTCGTGGGCGGGCTCCTTACGGATCTTGTGACGGGAAATTTTTTCGGACTGCACCTCCTGCCATACCTGGCGATCGCAGCGCTGTATCTTGCTTTGGGCAGGAAGCGCTATAATCGTCACTGGTATATTTCGCTTTTTGCGATGACGCTGGCCTCGCTCCTTTATGCACTGCTGTCATGGCTGGTGCTTTTGGCAGCCGGCAGCCATGTCTTCTCGATTTCTTATATCCTGTACTTTGTGATGAGCACCACCTTCATGAATGGAGCAGCCGTGCTCTTTCTTCACAGGCCGCTATGGGCCATGAAGCGGGAGGGAGAACCGAAGTGGTGAATAAGCATGTGCCCTCGATTCTCAGTGGGCTTTTGAAAAATACCGAGGAGTCCCGCTATGCGTGTATGATCTATGCGGCGATCTTCCTCCTGCTCGTCCTGGGACTGCGTCTTTTCTATATGCAGGTCATTCAGGGCGGGTATTATAAAGAAGAAGCGGATGGAAACCGCATCCGTTACCTTCCCATGCAGGCGATGCGTGGTGTCATGTATGACCGGAATGGCTTGATCCTTGCGGGCTCGCGCTCGGCATACAGCGTCGTCATGCCGGTCGATCGCAAGGGGAATACGCTGTCGGATGAGGCGCTCAGCCGCCTGTCGCAGCTTCTTCATGTGCCGACTGCCGATATCAAGAAAAAAATCGAAGACAATAAGCTGGCTTTCGGAGCGATCTATCTGGCAAACGATGTCGGCATCGATGTCGCGACGCAGATCGAGGAGAAGAAGGATGAATTCCCCGGCATCGAAATCGAAGTGAATCCGTTGCGCGTATATCCGCTGGGGAATGCGGGGGCGCAGGTCCTTGGCTATGTCGGCGAAGCGGGGCCGGATGACAGGGACGCGGAAGGAAATCCGTACACGACCACGACACTGATCGGTCGTGCGGGCCTTGAGAGCCGCTATAACAATTATCTCGAAGGCAAGAATGGCACAAAGACGGTCGAGGTCAATGCATCGGGGCAGCCTGTCCGCTATGTGGGCGGTACGCCGTCTGTCACAGGGAACAGTGTGCGTCTGACGCTGGATGCGAATCTGCAGAAAGCGGCAGAGGACGCGATGGAAGCACAGGTGAAGACGCTCGTCCATGGCGGTGTCATGCCGACGGGGGCTTCCGCGGTGGCTGTCGATCCGAATAGCGGAGCGATCCTCGCAATGGCTAGCTGGCCGAGCTATGATCCGAACCGCTTCAGCAAGGGGATCTCTTCAAAAGACTGGAATGAGATCGTCAATAATAAGAATCATCCGATGCAGAACCGCACGATCCAGTCGATGTATCCGCCCGGATCGCTTTTCAAAGTCATCACGGGCGCGGCAGCACTCGAAGCGAAGGTGACGACACCGGAGGAACGCATTTTTGATAACGGCAAGCACTGGCTCGTCGATAAGAGAAACTCTGAGGGCGAAGCTTTCGGATGGATCAATTTCTATGAAGCGATCGAAAAGTCGGACAATGTCTATTTCTATGAAATGGGACGCCGTGCAGGCATCGACCGCATCTCCCGTATGGCGGAGGAATTCGGCCTTGGAAAAACGACAGGCATCGACCTTGCCGGTGAATCGGACGGCAATATCGCAAGCGAAGCCTACAAGAAGAAAGTTTTCAAGCAGGACTGGTACCTCGGGGAGACGATGGATGCCGCGATCGGACAGAGCTTCACGCTGACGACGCCGCTGCAGATGGCGATGGTATACTCGGCGATCGCCAATGGCGGCTTCCGCTACCAGCCATACCTTGTGAACCGCATCGATCAGCTGGATGGGACACCGCTCAAGATCTTCTCACCGGAGAAGGTGGGGACGCTTCCGGTATCTAAGGATACGCTTGATGCGATTCACAAAGGACTTCGGATGGTCATGAGCAAGGATGGGACAGGCGGACAGATCTTCGAACATTATCCGATCTCGATCGCCGGTAAGTCTGGTACGGCGGAAACAAATGGTCTCGATAACGGCTGGTTCGTGGCATATGCGCCTTTCGACAAGCCGGAGGTCGTGATCCTGTGCATGTTCGAGCACAGCGGCTTCGGCTCGGAGTCCGCGGCCCCGGTCGTCAAGAAGATGATGGATGCCTATTTCCATATCGGAGATTATTCGCCGGCAAAGCTGAAGGCAGCGGATGAGGCAAAGGCAGGAGGCAAAAAGAATGGCTGAGATCGTATCCTTTGCTTCCGGTAAGGGCGGCGTGGGGAAGACGCTCCTCACCGCTGCTCTGGGGATCTTCCTCTCCCGGAAGGGGAAGAAGGTGCTCCTCATCGATGGGGATATGGGCATGAGAAATATGGATCTCGTGCTGGGGCTGGAAAATGAGTGCTTCTATCATGTGATGGATCTGGCGGAAGGCCGCTGCTTTGCGAAGGATGTCATCCTGGAAGTGAATGATTATTTGGATTTCCTGCCGGCAGCGCAGAATGATACATGGGAGACCGTCTTTCCTGCGGCGATGGATACCGTGCTCGAAGACGTGGAGGATAAGTATGACTACATCCTTCTCGACTGTCCGGCAGGGCGAGGAGAGGGCATCCGCTTTGCGGAGCATCTCTCAGATCATATGTTCCTTGTTGTGGCGCCGTCCTGGGCCTCGAAGCGGAATGCAGAGCGTCTCATGACGGGACCGCGCAAGCGGTACATGACCTATGTGCTGAACCAGTTCTCCCTCTCGGGGGATACGCAGATCTCCTTGACCGATATGCTAGAGACCCTCGATGAAGAATCCGTCTCTGCCATCATCCCGTATACGGAGGAGGCAGACCGTCTCGCGCATCAGGGAGAGCTTTCGGATTTTTCCGAAAAAGGGGCGCTCGGAGAAGCACTCGCTCTTTTCTGGAAATCGTACAAAGAAGAGAAACAGATCCCGCTTCCACGCTGGAAGAAGCTGCTTCGGAGAGCAGAGGCGGAGAATGCGCGGGAGAAGGCACCTGTGAAGACGGCACCGGCCGGCCTTTCCTGGCACTCGGGCAGCCGCTCGTATAAATGGCAGAGGAGGAGATAGCAGAATGAATCTCATTCGATATTGGCGGCGCATCGACAGCACGCTGCTGATGGCTGTCCTGGGCCTTGGCGTCATCTGTCTTCTGATCATTGCGAGTGCCACTCATGCGAATATGGATGGACAACCGGGGCAGTATGACTTCGTCATGAAGCAGGGGATCTTCTTTGTCGGCGGTCTTATCATCGCCGGGGGCTCGCTCTATTTTGACTACAGGAAACTCTATCGCTTCGTACCCATCCTCTATGGTATCAATGCGATCCTGCTTCTGGTCGTCAAATTCGCCGGGACGAGTGCGCTCGGGGCGCAGCGCTGGATCCAGATCGGCCCTTTCACGCTGCAGCCTTCCGAATTTGCAAAAATCATCATGATCATTTGTCTTGCAAGGCTCATGGCGCATGACAGATCCGGCTTCCAGACATGGAAGAGTCTTCTGCCTGTCGCAGGGATGATGGCACTTCCGACACTTTTGATCTTCATCCAGCCGGACCTTGGTACGAGCCTTGTCTTCGCAGCCATCACCTTCGGCATGCTTTATATTTCCGGGCTCAAGATGCAGCTTGTGAAACGCGCTTTTCTTGCATTTGTCGTGGTCTTCCCGTTCATCTGGTTCTTTGTCCTGCACAGCTACCAGAAGATGCGTATCCTCGTCCTTTTCAATCCGGACGTCGATCCGTATGGCTCCGGTTACCATGTCATCCAGTCGAAGATTTCCATCGGCAGCGGCGGTTTCATCGGGCAGGGTCTTTTCGAAGGCACGCAGAGCCAGCTGAATTTCCTCCCGGAAAATCATACTGACTTCATCTTCTCTGTCATTGGGGAAGAGCTGGGCTTTGTCGGAGCCATTTTCGTTCTCTTTTTATTCTTCGTTCTTTTATACAGGACACTTATGATTTCCCGCTCTTCGGGGGATGCCTTCGGCAGCCTGCTCGCCTGTGGGATCTTTTCCATGTGGCTTTTCCAGATCTTCATCAATGTCGGCATGACCCTCGGCATTATGCCTGTCACCGGCATCCCGTTGCCTTTCATGAGCTACGGCGGCTCGGCTCTCCTCATGAATCTTCTCTGCGTCGGGCTTTTGATGAATATCTATTTAAGAAGAAAGAAATTGATGTTTGATTGACTGGAGACTCGAAGACATCAGACATCAGACTCCTGTATCGTCATTTCGAGCGAAGCGAGAAATCTTTGTCATTCGCGGCTCAGTGGTCG
>OLGE01000773.1_pt1 | contig 35407 bp, 26 predicted proteins | sample 1605151 | NCBI WGS metagenome assembly OLGE01 (sample SAMEA3888912, study PRJEB22519) | human gut metagenome | biome: human gut; feature: human-associated habitat; material: faeces | place: Denmark | collected 2010
TTCAAAATGCGTAATACTTCATCAACGGTAGATTCTTCGAGGTCGGCCTTTTCAACGAGCATTTCTCTCGGTGCGTTGAGCACTGCTTTGGCGGTGTCGAGCCCGAGTGCTTTTATTGCGTCGATTACCCACTGGTCGATTTCGTCGGAGAATTCGTCGAGGTAGATGTCTTCTTCATCCTGTGAGTTTTCAACCTCGCGGAATACGTCGATTGTGTAACCGGTAAGCATTGAGGCGAGTTTGATGTTCATTCCTCCGCGCCCTATTGCGAGGGACACTTCTTCGGGTTTCAGATATACTTCGGCCTTTCTTTCTTCGGTGTTGAGTTTCAGGCTGGAGATTTTTGCGGGTGCGAGCGAGCGTTGTATAAACAGCGATTCGTTAGCCGTGTAGTTGATTACGTCGATGTTTTCGCCTCGCAGTTCGCGTACTATGCCGTGTATTCGGTTGCCCCTTACGCCAACGCATGCTCCTACGGGGTCAATGCGGTCGTCGGCGCTTTCTACGGCAATCTTTGCGCGTTCGCCGGGTATGCGTGCCGCGCGTTTTATTGTTATCAGTCCGTCGGCTATTTCGGGCACTTCGGCTTCGAGCAGCCTTATAAGGAAGTCGGGCGACGTGCGGCTCAGGTAGATTTTCGGGTTATTGTTGGCGTTGTCCACGCGCAGCACTACGGCGCGCACTGTTTCGCCTTTCCTGAAGAAGTCTCCGGGTATCTGTTCGCTTTTTGGCAGGAGCAGTTCGTTTCCTTCGTCGTCTACGATGAGCATTTCGTTTTTCCACACCTGGTAAACCTCGCCGCTCACTACCTGTCCCACGCAGTCCTTATATTTGTTGTAAAGGGCGTCGTGTTCCAGTTCGAGCACTTTGCTTGCCAGTGTCTGGCGCAGTGTTAGTATGGCGCGGCGGCCGAATTTTGCGAAATTGATAGGTTCGCTCACTTCCTCGCCTATTTCGTAGTCGGGGTCGATGGCGTGTGCGTCGGTCAGGGCGATTTGTTTGTTGGGGTCTTCAACTTCGTTGTCGGCTACTACTTCGCGGTTGCGGTAGATTTCGAGGTCGCCCTTGTCGGGGTTTACTATTACGTCGAAGTTCTCGTCGCTGCCGAACATTTTGGCAAGCACGTTGCGGAAGCTCTCTTCGAGCACGCCCACGAGCGTGGTGCGGTCGATGTTCTTCGTTTCCTTGAACTCGGCGAAGGTACCAATCATGCTGATTGCGTCTTCTTTCTTTTGTGGCATTTTATGTATTGTTTTTATTTTTCTTCGTCCTTGTCGGTGTGCGGCGTGCCGCCGCGTGTTTATTTGAAGTTTATCACGGCGCGTGTGGAGTTGACGTCGGCAAATGCGAGCGTACGGTCCTGGTCTATCATTTTTGCCCGCTTTGCTCCTTCGGGCTTGAAGCGCACCTTGGTGGTCATGGTAAAGCCCTCGCCGGATATTTCCTTCAGTATGCCCTTGAGCTTTTCGCCTGCGCGTGTCTGCACTTCCACTTCCTGGCCCACGTGGTTTTCGTATTGGCGAAGCACTTTGAAAGGCTGGCCTATTCCGGCGCTTCCCACCTCGAGTTCGTAGTCTTCGGTGTCGCGGTCAAGGTGTGCTTCGATGTACTGGCTCAGCTGCACGCAGTCGTCTATCCAAACGCCGTCCTTATGGTCTATTTCGACAACAATGCGGTCGTCGGGGCTGACTGTCAGGTCGGTAAGGAAGTAATCCTTGCCTTCAAGCCATCCGTTTACGATGGTTTCAACTTTCGATTTTTCTATCATATAGCTCTTGGGTTATTAACAATAAGTGAGGAACTTTTGCAAGCCCCTCACCCTTGTACGCTGCAAAATTATTATTTTATTTTTAATATACAATGTGTTGGAGGGCTTTTTTTGCATACGTGCGGCAAAAATTAGCATAATCGTAACTTTTTTGCCGTTTCCGCCCGTGTGCGGCGGTGTGTGCCGCAAAAATGCCCGCCTTGTCGCGGTTTTCGCGGCATGGTTGCGTGCGGCGCAAGGGGAGTGCCGTTTTTGTCCGCATTTTCGGGGCAGTTTTCAAACGGGTTTTCAGAGGAAGGAAAATATGTCTGAGATATTTTGAAATATGTCTGACATATTTCGAAATATGTGCCTTGTATTTTTTCCTTGCTCCCGGGCGGGGTAAACGCGCTGAAAACCAGTTTTCATTTTTCGGGCGCGGAAAACGCCGTTTTCGGGCTCCGGTTTTGCACTCGGGCATCGCGTTTTTTCTTGAAGATTTTTTACCGCGCGTTTTGCCGTTCCGGCAAAAGGTGTTACCTTTGCAGCCGATAAGCACGAGAGTGGATAGATTTGTACTGCTTGCAACCACTAAAAAACAATGCTAAAACGTCGGCCCCGCCGGGGATTCCTGTTGTACATGGTTTTTGCGGTTTGAGTTTTCAAGCCTTTTTGCTCCCGAATGCTTAAGAAAACATATTATTAACGGAACGCAGATTGTTCTGTGTGCGCAAAAACCTAAAGTAATGGCTTATTTATTCACTTCCGAATCAGTATCCGAGGGTCATCCCGACAAGGTGGCCGACCAGATTTCGGATGCGCTCGTCGATCAGTTCCTTGCTTACGACGACCAGGCGCACTGCGCCATCGAGAGTTTCGTTACCACCGGACAGGTGGTGATAATGGGCGAGGTGCGCTCGGATGTGTATATCGACCTTCAGACCATCGCACGCCGCACCATCAACCGCATCGGCTACAACAAGAGCGACTATCAGTTCGACGGCAATTCGTGCGGCATTCTCACCGCCATCCACGAGCAGAGCGACGACATCAACCGCGGCGTAAGCCGTGAGCAGGAGGAGGAACAGGGTGCCGGCGACCAGGGAATGATGTTCGGTTACGCCACCAACGAGACGGAGAACTATATGCCCGTGTCGCTCGACCTGGCACAACTCATCATGCGTGTGCTTGCCGACATACGTCGCGAAGGCAAGGTAATGACCTATCTGCGCCCCGACTCGAAGAGCCAGGTGACGGTGGAATACAGCGACGAGGGCGTGCCGCAGCGCATCGACACCATCGTCGTGAGCACACAGCACGACGAGTTCGACTCCGACGACGAGCGTATGCTCGCCAAGATCAAGGACGATGTGATAAACATCCTCATGCCGCGCGTGCTCGCCCAGGTGCACAGCGAGAAGGTGCTGTCGCTGTTCCACGGCGACATAAAGTACTATGTGAACCCCACGGGCAAGTTCGTCATCGGCGGACCCCACGGCGACACCGGTCTGACAGGCCGTAAGATAATCGTCGATACCTACGGAGGCAAGGGCGCACATGGCGGTGGTGCCTTCTCGGGCAAGGACCCGTCGAAGGTCGACCGCTCGGCAGCTTACGCCGCACGATACATCGCCAAGAACATGGTGGCAGCAGGTGTTGCCGACGAAATGCTCGTGCAGCTGAGCTACGCCATAGGCGTTGCGGAGCCGGTGAGCGTGTATGTGAACACCTACGGACGCTCGCATGTGGCTCTCACCGACGGTGAAATAGCACAGCGCATACAGCGGCTCTTCTGCCTCAAGCCCAAGGCTATAGAGCGTACACTCAAGCTCCGCCAGCCCATCTACCTTGAGACGGCCGCCTACGGACACATGGGACGCAAGAACGAAGTGGTGGAAAAGACATTCTCTTCGCGCTACCATGAGACGAAGACCATGAAGGTGGAGCTCTTCACATGGGAGAAGCTCGACCGTGTGGACGACATACGCAAGGAGTTCGGACTCTGATTCCGTCACGGAAACAGGCTGGACTGACTGCCGGCAAAGCGGTGTGCCGGGACGGGAACAGCCGTTCCTTGGCACACCTCAGTACGTTTTTAGAGGTCAGGGACCGACTGGCGCAGTTCATTATGAATTATGAATCATGAATCATGAAATAGTTACGGCAGTGCACACCGAGCACGCCGACTCCATCATCACCGAGGAGATATTCCTCGAAGACGACGCCACGCCGCAGCAACGGCATGTGCCGCTCACGCCTGCCAAGGTGTTGAGCTGGCTCCCTGCCGACGCCACTCCGGCGCAGCAGGACTCCGCCATACAGGCACACATAAAGCCGTCGGAGATACACTGGAGCGAATGCCCCGACACACTGCACCTGCCCGGACATCCGGCAGGGCGCAGCTTTCGCGATGTGAGTCTGCCAAAGTACTACCGCGAAAGCTACTTTGAGGGCAAGCCATGCTTTAATCCCGACCTTTTCGGCGGACGACAGGGCGTGGCCGGCGACCCCGTGCCATACAGTATCGCACGCGACAACGTGATAACGATACTCCTCCTTGCCTGCTTCATGCTCGCACTCATCGCCTACGCCAAGTCGCGCCGCTTCATTCTGCGACAAGTCAAGGACTTCTTCCGCACACCGCGCGGCGAGAACATGACGGTGATGACAGAGACATCGGGAGAATTCCGATTCCAGTTCTTCCTCGTGGGGCAGAGTTGTCTGCTCTTCGCCCTCATCTACTTCTTCTATGTGCAGACGCGGGGAGCCGATACGTTCATCGTGGACCAGTACCAGGTGATAGGCATCTTCGCCGCAATCATCCTCGGTTACGCCGTCTTCAAGGCGGCGGCATATTCGCTCACGGGTTTCGTCTTCTTCGACCACAAGCGCAACGAGCTATGGATGAAGTCGTTCCTCTTCCTCCTTGCGATGGAAGGAGTGTGCATCTTCCCGCTCGTGATGCTGCAAGCCTACTTCGGAATGGCGGTGGAAGCGACGCTTGTGTGCACGGCTGCAGTAATCGTAGTGTTCAAAATGCTGTCTTTTTGGCGCACCTACATCATCTTTTTCAGGCGCGAGGGGCTCTCTTTGCAGATTTTTTTGTACTTTTGCACACTTGAAGTAATGCCTGTCACCACCTTGCTTGGAATATTGGCTATCACGAGTAATTATTTGAAAGTAAAGATATAAAGACACAGAAATGATAAAGAAGATTTTGGTATCACAGCCCGAACCGTCGAGCGAGAAATCGCCTTATTACGACATCGCCAGAGATTTCGGAGTGGATATCGTTTTCCGTCCGTTCATCAAGGTCGAAGGACTCAGTCCGAAAGAGTTCCGTCAGCAGAAAATAGCGCTGCTCGACTACACCGCAGTGGTGTTCACGTCGCGCCACGCCATAGACAACTACTTCAACCTCGCAAGGGAGATGCGCATCACCATCCCAGAGACAATGAAGTACTTCTGTGTGACGGAGACCATCGCACTGTACATCCAAAAGTATGTGCAGTACCGCAAACGCAAAGTGTTCTTCGGCAACACCGGCAAGATAGACTCACTCCTTCCCACAATGGTGAAGCACAAGGACGAACGCTATCTCGTGCCTATGAGCAACGTGAACAACGGTTCCGTGTCGGCAGTACTATCGGCGAAGAAACTCAACTTCACCGAGTGTGTCATGTTCCGCACTGTGAGCAACGACTTCACCGATGAGGAGGTAAAGACTTTCGACTACGACATGCTCGTGTTCTTCAGCCCCGCCGGCATCAACGCCCTCACGAAAAACTTCCCCGACTTCAAGCAGGACGACCTCCGCATAGCCACATTCGGACCATCAACGGCAAAGGCAGTGGTGGACGCCGGACTGCGTCTCGACCTCGAAGCACCGTCGAAGGAGTTCCTGTCGATGACAGGAGCGCTGCGCCACTATCTTGAAAACAACAAATAAAAAACCGTCGTAACTACACCGACATGCCCGTGACACGACAACAGACACTATGCAAAGCCGAACGGCTGAACGGGAAAAAGCAGGTGGACTCCCTCTTCATGGGAGGGAGAGGACGTGCCATGTCGATATATCCCATACGCATGATTTATGCCATTGGGCAGTGCGATGCGGCAAGTAGGGAACCCCAGGCGAAGATAATGGTGAGCGTACCGAAACGCTACTTCAAGCGCGCCGTCAAGCGAAACCGCGTGAAACGCCAGCTGCGCGAGGCTTATCGGCGCAACAAACACCTGCTGCTCGACATGCTCGCACAGCATCCCGGCACACAAGTGCTCATAGCATTCATCTGGACATCGGACGAACTCTCCGACTCGGCAGGCATAGAAAGCCGCATGAAGAAGCTGCTTGCACGGCTCGGCGAAAAAACAACAGCATCGCTATGTCACGACTCTGCCAACTGACACGACGCCTCTCACGGGCTGCGGCATGGCTCCTCGTGCTCCCCATCAGGTTCTACCAGTGCTGCATAACACCCTACACGCCGCCCTCGTGCCGCTTCACTCCCACCTGTTCGGAGTACGCACGGCAGGCAATACTCAAGCACGGACCGCTCAAAGGCACCGCCCTCGCCATCTGGCGCATACTGAGATGCAACCCCTGGGGAGGCTCCGGCTACGACCCGGTGCCGTAGGCAAAGGCGTGAAGCAACGCCCGGAGACACGCGTAAAGAGCCGTCTCCCGACACCCGTCACCCCGCAAAAGATTTTAGGAACAATAATAACCACCAACAATAATGACAAAGAATTTCGTTGAAGAACTGCGCTGGCGCGGCATGCTCGCGCAGATTATGCCGGGCACAGAGGAGTACCTCAACACCCACATGGTGTCCGCTTATCTCGGTACCGACCCGACAGCCGACTCTCTCCACATAGGACATCTCTGCGGAATAATGATGCTTCGCCATCTGCAACGCTGCGGACACAAACCCTATCTCCTTGTGGGAGGCGCAACAGGAATGATTGGCGACCCGTCAGGGAAAAGCCAGGAGCGCAACCTTCTCGACTCCGAAACGCTCTATCACAACCAGGAAGCGATAAAGAAGCAGGTGTCAAAGTTCCTCGATTTCGACGGAAATGAGCCAAATAAGGCCGAACTCGTGAACAACTACGACTGGATGAAGGACTTCACCTTCCTCGATTTCGCACGCGAAGTAGGCAAGCACATCACCGTAAACTACATGATGGCGAAGGATTCCGTGCAGAAACGACTCAACGGAGAAGCCCGCGACGGACTCTCATTCACCGAGTTCACCTACCAGCTCCTGCAGGGTTACGACTTCCTTTACCAGTACCGTAAGTACGGAGTGCGCCTCCAGCTCGGAGGAAACGACCAGTGGGGCAACATGACAACCGGTACCGAACTCATCCACCGCACGCTCGGCAACGACGCCGAGGCCTACTGCCTCACCTGCCCGCTCATCACAAAGAGCGACGGAAAGAAGTTCGGAAAGACCGAAAGCGGCAACATCTGGCTCGACCGCAACCGCACGACACCATACGCGTTCTATCAGTTCTGGCTCAATGTCAGCGACGATGACGCGGAGAAATACATCAAGATATTCACCGACCTCGATAAGGAAACCGTCGAAGCTCTCGTCGAAGAGCACAGACAGGACCCCGGACGCCGCGTGCTTCAGAAGCGTCTCGCCGAGGAAGTGACCACAATGGTACACTCCAAGGAAGACCTCGAAATAGCGCAGGAAGCATCGAGCATACTCTTCGGAAAGGGTACGAAGGAGACGCTTCAGAAGTTCGACGAAGCCACACTCCTCTCCATTTTTGAGGGCGTGCCGCACTTCGTCCTCCCAGCCGACCAGCTCGGTCAGCCCGCAGTCGATCTCTTCACACGCGACGATGTGAAGGTATTCGCGTCCAAGGGTGAGATGCGCAAGCTCGTACAGGGCGGTGGCGTGTCGCTCAACAAGGAGAAACTCGCCGCGTTCGACCGTCCCGTGACAGCCGACGACCTTATCGACGGCAAATACCTCCTCGTCCAGCGCGGAAAGAAGAACTATTACTTCATCACCGTGAAGTAAGGGAATCCGGCTCTGCAAGCCCGCAGACAGAACACTGCAAAGGGCAGGCAGAGGCGGAAGCACTATAAAAAACACGGTGCAGAATTTGGATGTTTTAAATAAAAGCAGTAATTTTGCACCGCAAATTGTCCTATGGTGTAATGGTAGCACAACAGGTTTTGGTTCTGTTTGTGGTGGTTCGAATCCGCCTAGGACAACGTGAAGGAAGGCAACTCCAATGCGGAGTTGCCTTTTTTCGTTTCCGTCCGCCGTCCCGGCGGGCACGGCGTCGCCGTCGCCTGACTGCAATATGAAAGAGTAAAAAAGTAAAAGAGTAAAAAAGTAAAAAGATAGGAGGTCGAGCGTCCCGCTCGACAACACAAAGCAAGTCTGCTAATTAGGAGTTAGGAATTGCTTGGATGGTGTTGTCGAGCGGGACGCTCGCCTCCTATGATTGGCAAAGCATTTGGCTTGACTTCTGTATCCTTGAAGCATTTGGCTTAACTTCTGCATTCTTAACTCCTGTATTCTAAAAAACACAATGACTTTTCTCTGTTTAAAAACAAGGCTTCTTTACACTGCAAAGAAGCCTTCTTTTGAGTGTAAACAAGGCTTGTTTTGGGAGCAAACAAGGCTTGTTTTTCATTGCGGTAGGCTATGTAAAGTGTTTGTATGGCGTTCCTTGGGTTAATTAAATATAAAAAAGCGGTTTTTGTTACCAACTTCGATTTTAACTTTTTATCTTTGTGGTTAAATTCAATCTGGTCATAGAAAACTGAAAGAGAAAAACTTAAAAATCATATTAAGACAATGCAGAAGAAAAACTTTTTGATGCTGTCAGCTGCATCATTGCTTATGCTGACATCGTGCTCGAAGCTCGGCCCGCTCTCTGCCGACAACTTCACAGTGACTCCGAACCCACTTGAGACACAGGCAGGAAAGGTGCCCGCAACCATCAACGGCACTTTCCCGGAGAAGTACATGAAGAAGAAAGCCGTAGTGACGGTAGTGCCCGAGCTGCGCTATGCCGACGGACAGGTGGCACGCGGAAACGCCTCCACATTCCAGGGCGAGAAGGTTATGGGCAACAACCAGACCGTAAGCTACAAGGTGGGCGGACGCTACACCATGAAGACAAGCTTCGACTATGTGCCTGAAATGCAAAAGAGCGAGATGTACCTCACCTTCGACGCATACATCGGCAAGAAGAAGTGCGAGGTACCGGCAGTGAAGGTTGCCAACGGCGTAATCGCCACTTCCGAGCTCTACAAGAAGACTCTCCTCAGCGACGGCGGCTGCATCGCACCCGACTCGTTCCAGCGTGTAAAGACACAGAAGCAGGAAGCCAACATCAAGTTCCTCATCAACCAGGCACAGCTCCGCAAGAGCGAGCTGCAGAACAACTCGGTGCAGGAATTCGTGAAGATGCTCAAGAAGATCAATGCCGATCGCGAAGGCTTGAACGTGCAGAACGTTGAGGTGCTCGCATACGCTTCACCTGACGGTGGCGTCAAGTTCAACGACCGTCTGGCAAACAACCGTCAGAACGTATCAGAGAAGTATGTAAAGAACCAGCTCAAGAAGACCAAGGTGGAAGCAAACATCGACGCACACTACACCGCACAGGACTGGGACGGCTTCCAGCGCCTCGTACAGGCCTCAAACCTGCAGGACAAGGACGTGATTCTGCGCGTGCTCTCAATGTATAAGGATCCGCAGGAGCGCGAGGAGCAGATTCGTAACATGTCTGCTGGATTCCAGGAACTCGCCGATGGCATCCTCCCCGAACTCCGTCGTTCACGCCTTATCATCAACTACGAGACAATCGGACGCAGCGACGACCAGATCAAGGCACAGTATGCAGAGGACGCTGCCAAGCTGAGTGCCGACGAACTTCTCTACGCCGCTACTCTCGAGGAAAGCCCGGCAAAGCAGGAGGAAATCTACAAGACCACAGCAAAGCTCTACGACAAGGACTACCGTGCATACAACAACCTCGCCGCTCTCGCCATCGCCAAGGGTGACGTGAAGACAGCAGAGAGCTACCTCAAGAAGGCACAGTCGCTCGGCAGCAACACACCGGAGGCAAGCGCAAACCTCGGTCTGCTCGCTCTTATCGCCGGCGACACACAGGATGCTGAGGCCAAGATATCTAAGGCTTCCGGCTCAGAGAACGTTTCTCTCGCCCTCGGAGCACTCAACATCGCCAAGGGCAACTACGCACAGGCTGAGAAGGACTTCGGCAACAGCAACTCAAACACAGCCGCTCTGGCACAGCTCCTCAACAAGAACTACGCCGACGCAGCCAAGACTCTCGACAAGGTGGCTGAACCCGACGGCGTGACCGACTATCTGCACGCCATCGTTGCTGCACGCCGCGACAACAAGTTCGCAGCCAACTCTTATCTGAAGGACGCTCTCCAGAAAGATCCGTCACTCAAGGCTTACGCCGACAACGACCTCGAACTCTCAATCGTGAAGTAAACAACATCACCATAAGGAGCCGCCTTACCACACCCGTGTGTGGCAAAAGGCGGCTCTTTTGTTTTATCGGAATGAAACATTTCTTCTACGCTTTCATCATCGCCATGACCCTTGCGTCGTGCGGAACCGACAGCCGTCATTTCAAAATCGACGGTCGTCTGCTCAATATCAACCAAGGCGAGTTCTACGTTTACAGCCCCGACGGAGCACTTCCGGGGCTCGACACCGTCAAGGTGCAGGCAGGGCGCTTCACGAAGGAGATAGCCTGCGACCGCCCCATGACGCTCATGCTCGTCTTTCCCAACTTCACCGAGCAGCCCATCTTCGCACAGCCCGGCAAGACAGTCGATGTGAAAGGCGACGCATACCACCTGAAAGAGCTTACTGTGGAGGGTACGAAGGACAACAAACTTATGAATTCCTTCCGCCGGCAGACAGCCAACGCCTCGCCACCGGAGGCACTGAAGTATGCCCGTCAGTTCATCCTCGACCACCCGGAGTCGCCCGTCAGCGTCTGGATAGTGCGCCGCTACTTCATAGCCACGCCTTCGCCCGACTACACCGCGGCCCGCTCTCTCATAGCAACGATGCTTAAGGCACAGCCCGACAACGGCACCCTGCGCCGTCTGCAACGCTCCGTCAGCGTCGCTACGCCGCTCCGTGCCGGCGACAAGTTGCCTCGCTTCACCGCCGCCGACATTGATGGTCGCACCGTTTCCGACGCCACCCTGCGCCAAACTCCATACGCCGTGGTGTGTGCGTGGGCTTCGTGGAGTTACGAAAGCCTCAACCTCCTGCGCCAGCTCCTGCAGCTCCGCGAGGATTCCAAAGGCACGCTCACCGTCGTCAGCATCTGCCTCGACCCCGACGAAGCCTCCGTCCGCCGTCTGTTGAAGCAGAACGGATTCGAATGCACCACCGTAAGCGACGGCCGCATGATAGAATGCCGGCTCTACCGGCAGCTCGGCATGCACAACATCCCCGACAATATATTGCTGCACAACGGCAAGGTCGTCGGCACAGACATGTCGTTCACCGACATATCGAAGGAAGTAAGGATGTGAAGGCAGCCGCCTGACGGGCGGCACTCCGGCACCGATGCCGCCGAAGACACCTCGTGGCCACCGGTATGACACAAACGCAAAAGCCTCCGTAGCACCATGCTGCGGAGGCTTTTGCGTTCATTTAACGGAAACGTTGGAGCAACAATTTCGTTACTTTCAAGCGGGATTCGCGTTGTAAAGGGGCCGTTGTATGAGTCATCAATCATTAAACGGAGATAGGAGGCGGGGCTTCGTCGCTGTTCAGCTCCGTTGCCTTTTCACGGCTACGCACTCCATTTCCACGAGCCATGCAGGGCGGCACACCTTGGCATGGACGATGATGTGTGGAGTGGAGGGGTGGAGTCGGCGCATGAGCGAACTCACGAGCTGATAGTCGGAGAGGTCGCGCAGATAGACGATGAAGTATGCGATGTCGTCCATTCCGGCTCCGCCGTCGTCGAGCAGGGCTTTGATGTTGTCGAGCAGGCGTTCGGTCTGCCGTTCCACATCGCCTTCGTGCACCACGTTTCCGTGCCTGTCGATGCTTGCCGTACCCGATATGAAGTACCTGTCGATGCTGTCGTTGTGCAGCCGTGTGCCCCGTTCGAACGCCACACCGTATTCGTGTGTGGGGTTGAGGTGCTCGGGGGCGTGCAGGAACTGTTGGTCGGCGGCGGTGGCTGCTGGGCATGTCAGGAAGTCGATTCCCACCGAAGCGGAGCGTGCCGCGGTGTTGCCTCCGATGCCGGTACTTGCTACGAAGTGCGTGTCGGCGGTGAGTCCGTGCTGCCGGAATATGTCGTTGCGTGCCTTTACCACGCCCTGGTAGTTCACGTCAATGTCGGCGACGTAGATCCATGTGCGTATGAGATGTGTGGCGATGTCGAGTCCCTGCTCCCCGATGAGCTTTATGTAGCGTTCGAAGAGCAGCACCGTCTGCAGGTAGGAGTTCATTCCCCGTGTGTCGTCGTCGTTCAGTCGGAGTGCGTGGAACAGGTAGTCCGGCGCCGTGTCGGAGGTCTTTGCGAGTATGCTTATCTTCGAGTTGTCGAGCGGAGCCTGCTCCACTACGCTGAGTGCGCAGTTCTGCAGCAGCTGTGTGAAGCATTTCGAGCGGCAGAAGTCGGCGTGCTGGTTCTGTATGTCGCTCATGAACACCTTGGCATATTCGAGGCGTCGCCCCTGTCTTTGTTCTTCGTTGAGCCACGCCAGCATGCTGTCATGCAGTTCGTCGAGTCTTGCGGCGAATGTCCCGCGGCCTTGCGGTGCTATTATTCTGTACGATTCCATTCTTTGGAGACTTGTTCTTTTAGGTTTTAGCGATATTGTTTATTTTTTGCAAAAGTAGTAATTGTTTCTCTAATCCGTATGCTTTTGCCATGAAATTACCGAGATGTGGGTATGCGTCAGTGCCTTTTCCCGTATTAAAAAAGCCTTTTCCTGCATTAAAAAAAGGAGTGTCCATACGGCTTTTGCCGCATGGACACTCCTTGGATGTTCTGTATTAAGGGTTGTCTTATGCCTTAGTTCAGAGAGTTTGTAACCTCTGCTCCAGCCTTGAACTTGACTACCTTCTTGGCAGCTACGCTGATCTTTTCGCCGGTGCGGATGTTTCTTGCCTCGCGTGCAGGACGCTCGTTCACTGCGAATGTACCGAAGCCGATGAGCTGAATCTTGTCGCCTTCTACGAGAGCGTTCTTTATTGCTTCCAGTGTTGCCTCCAAAGCCTTCTTTGCATCAGCTTTGCTCAGGTTGGCGCCTACTGCTACCTTCTCTACCAATTCTGTTTTGTTCATGTTGTTTTATGATTTAATGTTTGTAAAATGTATTGAATTCGAGTGCGAAATCAACTTTATATGGCAAATTTAGGTTATTCCTGTCACAAATCAAACAAAAAACAGAAAAAAGTGCATAAAATAACAAAAAAAACTCTCCGAACCCATGTTTTTATGCCCTTTGCAGGGATTTTTTCGTAATTTTGCCTCACTTTTTAAATTAAACGACAATAGAAATCATGCGCAATATTCCCACAGTCACAAAGAATCTCTTAATAATTAACGTGTTGGCTTACCTTGTCGGCATGGTGTTTGGTGTCCATTCGGGAGGGTTTAACGACCTTTTCGGTCTTCATTTCTTCCTTGCTCCCGACTTCGGGCTGTATCAGTTTGTCACCTACATGTTCATGCACGCCAGCCTGAGCCATCTTTTCTTCAACATGTTCGCCCTTTGGATGTTCGGCTGCATAGTGGAGCGTACATGGGGAGCGCGCAAGTTTCTTTTCTATTACATGGCGTGCGGCATCGGTGCCGGACTCTTGCAGGAGATGGCACAGTTTGTGCAATTCTACATGCTTGCCGCTGAAAACATCCACGGATTCAGCGTCTCCCAGATAATGACAGTGGCCAAAGCCAGTGCCGCGGGGATTAACCTGTGGACCACTGTGGGCGCATCGGGTGCCATCTACGGCATTCTTCTCGCCTTCGGCATGCTCTATCCTGAGGAGCGCATGTTCATCTTCCCGCTGCCGGTACCCATCAAGGCGAAGTTCTTCGTGGTGGGCTACGCCGCCATAGAGTTGTTTATGGCGATCTCGACATCGGGCGACGGCGTTGCGCATCTGGCTCACCTGGGCGGCATGCTCTTCGGATTCCTGCTCATACGCTACTGGCGACGCCATCCGGGGCGCGGCTACAACCGTGTCGGCGGGCGGCAGTTCTTCGACTCGATGCGCTCTTCCTGGGAGCAGCGCACGCACCGCAAGGCCGACACAACAAGCTCTTTCGGACACGCTTCCACACGTTCCAACGGCGAGCGCAACCCCGACTGGGACTACAATGCACGCCGCCGTGCATCGCAGGAGGAAATCGACCGCATCCTCGACAAGATACGCCGCAACGGCTACGACAGTCTCACGCGCGACGAGAAGCAGACCCTCTTCGACGCAAGCAACAACAAGTGACGCCATTGCGCCGTCGGGGACATTCCCGTCACGGGCCGTCTCACGTTATCGTCAGGACAATCTTTATAAGCACAGACTCTTTTGAAAAGTTTAGGAAACTTCACCATACAACTCCTTTCCGGAGCCAACGTGGCGACCATCGCCGTCATGCTCCTTGTGGGACTGGCCGACCGTGTCAGTCCCACGGCGCATCCTACGCTCTCGTGCATGGGTCTGGCTTTCCCCGTCTTCATCTTCCTCAACGCCGCATTCCTCATCTTCTGGCTCTTCGTGAAACCCATGCGCGCGCTCATTCCGGCGCTGGGATTCGTCGTGGCATACGGCCCCATGCGCATCTACACGCCCCTTAACCTGCGCCATTCGCCGCCCGAAGGATCCATAAAGGTGCTTTCCTACAACATCTACAACTACCTCACATGGGAGTCGGCAGACGCCCCCTGTCCTATCGCCGACTATATCCTGCGCGAGGATGCCGACATAGTGTGCCTCGTGGAGGCGGCAGTCTGGGGACCGAAGGAGCGCAAGCTCGACTCGCTCTACGCCCACCACTACCAGTACCGCGACTCCTCGTCGCGCGGGGGAGGCAACGACCGCATCGACATCCTCAGCCGTTACCCCATCGTCGGCAAGGAACGCATCTACTATGCATCGGGCAGCAACCACTCGGTGGCGTTCCGCCTGAAGACCGGAGCTGACACCGTCACCGTCATAGCCAACCACTTTCAGTCGATAGGCTTCTCTGAAGAGGACAAGTCGCAGTTCAAGCATATAGTGAAAGGCGAAGTGCGCCACGAGGAAGCGCGGCAGGAGTCGCGCCGCATACTGCGCAAGCTCGCCGAGGCAGCGGCCATCCGTGCGCCGCAGGCCGACGCCGTGGCGCGATACATCGACGAACGCCCCGGAGAGAGCTTCATACTTGTGGGCGACTTCAACGACTCGCCCATCTCCTACACACGCCGCACCCTCGCCAGCCGTCTCACCGACTGTTATGTCGCCACCGCCAACGGTCCCGGCATCTCCTACCACTACAATGGCTTCTTCGTGCGCATCGACAACATCATGTGCTCGCACGACTTCACCCCCTACGCCTGCCGCGTGGACAACACCATCAAGGCCTCCGACCACTACCCGATAGTGTGTTGGGTGAAGAGGAACGGCGAAACTAAAAGTAAATGACAAATCCCCACGCCTGAAAAGAAGCCTTACTTGCACTGCAAACAAGGCTTCTTTGTGATGCAAACAAGGCTTCTTTGAAGAGTAAACAAGGCTTGTTTTCAAGACGGTGCGAACCTATTGGAAATCAATGGGTTTGCCGTGCCTGTCTCAGCCGTGCGCCCCTTGCGCTGCCGCTCCCGCTTGTCGCGCACCTCCCTTGGGTCGGGTCTTGCAGCAGGACAGGCATCCGCCCATACCTCACTCAGCCCCCTCGTAACCGTTAAAAAACGAAAAAACGGGGTGGAGCATTTAAACCCGCAATTACATGAAGCGTCAAAAATGATAGTTATGAAACGAATATTACTTTTTTCTCTACTCATTGTGGCTGCCCTTACAGCCACAGCCCAGGGCCTGGTGAAAGGAAAGGTCCTCGACAAGAAGACCGACACGCCGCTCGGCTTCGTCAATGTCCGTGTCAGCAGCACGGCAGACAGTAAACTCGTGGGCGGCGGAATGACCGACGCCGACGGCAACTTCAGCGTGGCAGGATTGAAGAACGGCAAATACACGCTGTCGCTCTCGTTCATGGGCTACAAGGAAGAGCAGCGGCAGTTTGAAATCACTGCGGCGGCACGCCAGCAGAGCTACTCGCGCCTGTACATGACGGAGGACGCCAAATTGCTCAAGGGCGTCACCGTGACAGGACAGAAAGGCACGATGAAACTCGAGGTCGACCGCAAGTCGTTCGACGTGTCGCAGCTCATCAGCAACGCCGGACAGTCGGCATCCGACGTGCTCGACAACGTCCCGTCGGTGGAAGTAGATAACGACGGCAACGTGTCGCTCCGCGGCAACTCCAGCGTGGAGGTGTGGATAAACGGCAAGGCCAGCGGACTGACAAGCGACAACCGCGCGCAGATACTGCAACAACTGCCGGCGGAAAGCATCGAACGCATAGAGGTGATAGACAACCCCTCAGCCAAATTCTCTGCCGAAGGCTCGGCGGGCATCATCAACATCGTGCTCAAGAAGGACCGCAAGGCAGGCTACTACGGCTCGGTTCAGGCAGGAGCGACCACACGCGGAGGCGCAAACTCAAGTTTCAACATCAACTACAACAGCGGCCTGCTCGACGCTTACGCCAACATCGGCTACCGCCACCGCAGCAATAAGGGACACGGCGAAAGCCAACAGACAAGCAATACCTACAACCAGACATACAGCAGCGACAACAACCGCTGGGGAAACAACCTCTTCACGCGCGCCGGACTGACTCTGCACGCATCCAAGAACGACGACCTCACACTCAGCGGCATGCTCATGCGGGGCGGAGGACGCAGCAACTCGTTCACACCCTACATATATACTGCCGTCCGCGAAGGGCTCAACGACTACCGCCTCGACCGCCTCGACCGCTCGAAGGACGAGATGCAGATGTATTACGGCGAGTTCAACTACCGCCACACGTTCGGCGAACGCCACTTCATCGACTTCACTGCCGACATGAGCAAGTGGAAGATGGACGGCGACAACTGGTACCAGGACTCCACCGTCACGGAACGGGGCTATGGCATCGCACCCGATGTGGACTACGAATACCAGTACCGCCCGCAGCGCATCAACAACCGCCGCAGCGAGATAAAGCTCGACTATGAGAACCAGATAACCGACGACCTCAAGATAGAGGCAGGCTATCAGGCCAACTTCTCGCACGAGAACACGCCGCAGGAGTCGTTCATCGACAACACGACATGGGGAGGCAGCGCAGCCGAGGAGGACAAAAAGTACTTCAACCGCTTCATCTACGACCAGGACCTGCACGCCTTCTACACCACACTGAGCTACAAGCTCGGCCCCGTGGGTATCATGGCAGGACTCCGGGGCGAGTACTGGCGCGTGAACACCGAGAGCTACACATGGGAGCAGGAACACGACGCCACACTGCGCGAAAAGCCCTTCAAGAAGGATTACTTCCAACTCTTCCCCTCGCTTTTCATGTCGTGGCAGATGACGGAAAGCCAGCAGCTGCAGCTCAACTACACACGACGCCTGCGCCGTCCGTGGGGCGGACAGCTCAATTCGTTCCGCGATACGCGCGACGCAACGACTGTGTCGTTCGGTAACCCGCTGCTTACGCCGGAATTCAGCAACTCCTTCTCGCTCAATTATCTCAAGACATGGACACAGCACTCGCTCCTCGTGAGCGCGTACTACCGCCCCACAAGCGACGTGATACAGCGCATCAGCTACAAGAACTCAGCCGACGGACTCTTCTATTCCACATCAATGAACGTGGCGAAGAGCCTTAGCACGGGTCTCGAAGTGACACTGAAGAACAACCTCTTCCGCATACTCGACCTCACGACATCGGCAAATGCCTACTACTACAAGCTCGACGGATTCGCCTACGACATCGATGGACAGACCGTAACGGGCAACGCCGACCATAACTTCACATGGAACGCACGCATGACGGCATCGCTTATGCTGCCCTACGACATCTCCGTACAGGCGACAGGACGCTACCGCGCACGCCAAGTGATAACGCAAGGCTACCGCCCGGCCAACTGTTCCGTGGATTTGGGAGCACGCAAGAACTTCTTCAACAAGCTCATAACGCTCTCCGTAAACTGCCGCGACCTGCTCAATACACGCAAGTGGGAGTCGTTCACAAGCGGCGAAAACTTCACACGACACCAGCTCAACCGCCGCGCAGGACGCACCGTCAGCTTCACCGTCACATGGAACTTCGGTAACATGAAGCAGAAGCGTCAGCCCAAACGCGACATGCAGCAGGGCGACGGCGACGCAATGCAGCAGTATAACGGAGGGGAGGAGTAACCAATACTTTTGAGGAGTCAGAAGTTAAGAATTCAGGAGTTCTTGCTAAGGCAAGCGGCAGAGCCGAGCGAAGCCAAATGCTTTGCCTATCATAGGAGGTCGAGCGTCCCGCTCGACAACACAGCGCATGATTTGTTCGGGATGGTGTTGTCGAGCGGGACGCTCGACCTCCTATGTCGCTAATTCATAATTAAGAATCCATAATCAGGCTTTGCTGCCACTGTTCCGAGTCTTTAAAGCTAATGGTTTAACTTCTGAATTCTTAACCCCTGCCTCCTCAAAACATTTGGCTTAACTTCTGAATTCTTAACTCCTGCCTCCTCAAAGCATTTGGCTTAACTTCTGAATTCTTAACTTCTGTATTCTCATACACCCCCTCCGTCCCATTAAAATCCCCATTTTTCCCAAACTTTGACCGGTTTTTATTCTTTCTTCTTGTTTATTTTTAGTAAATTTGTAGCGTGAAATACCATGCTTATTGGAAAAAGTGAAAAACTAAAAGTAAACATAAGGAATAAAAACTGAAAGACATGAAATCAGCATTCAAACCATTGCTGTGCCTCGCCCTCATGCTGGCGACACAGACTGTGCGTGCCATCGACATGAAGACACACATCAGTATCAAGCAACCTGGCGACAAAGCCGTGACCTATCAACTAAAAGAACAAAACGGGAAACTCGTGCCAAGCCAAGGCCGTCTGCCGCTCGAAATCACAAAGACAGTGACGACAGAAGCAGGAGGCGAAGAAGTGGTGACAGTGAAAATCACCGCCAACACCACTGCCTACTACAACTTCGGAGCCGAAGTGAACACCTCACTCAACGCCGCCGACTGCGAATACTACCTCCCGGGATTCTGGTATCACCGCAACCTGCGTTCGCCGAAAGAGGCTCCGTCGTTCCACACATCAAAGAGTTGGAACGTGCGCGAAGACCGCCTTTCGTCGCCGCTCGCAGCTGTCTATGACGACAAGACGGGCGAAGGTATGACTGTACTGCGCCAGCACAACGACCGTTGCGACGCACTCACCACACACACCGAGGGCGAAGTGATACTCTCCGGCAGCACCTCCGTGGGCTACACCGGCTTCGACGGAGAGGGAAAGACAGCACTCCTCACCTTCGGCTACCCCTACATCGAGACCCCGAAACGCTATATCCGCAAGCTGACACTCGCTCCTGCCATCTTCGCCTTCGCCAAACTCGACGCCGGACAAAGCAAGACCATCGTCTGGCGAGTGAAGAAACAGCAGCAACCGACATACAGCGACTTCGTGGCGGCAACATGGGAGTACTGCTTCGACCGCCTCAATCCGCAGCCGCTGAAGCCGCTCTACACCGCAGAACAGATGAAGCAGGGCATGAGCAACTACTTCACCAAGTCGTATGTGGACCGTTTCCCGTTGAAATTCAATTCGGGTCATGGTCTGCGCTGCGACGACTGCAAGCCGTTTACACACATGCAGATAGGTTTTTGCGGCCGTGTCCTGCTCAACGCCTTCAACGCTCTTGAGTACGGTGAGGCACACAACCGCCCCGATCTGGTGAAGCTCGGCAACGATATCTTCGACAGTTTCCTTGAGCACGGATTCACATCCAGAGGCTATTTCTGGGACAACATCATCTACGGCAAGGAAGAACCCACCGAGGAAACCATCGTGCATTCCATCCGACAGCAGTCGGAAGCAGCCTACGCCGTGTTCCATTACCTGCGCTACGAGCGTCTGCACGGCCGCCAGCACAAGGCTTGGGAGAAGAAACTCCGCACTCTTCTCGACAACTTCGTCGGCCTTATCAAGAGCGACGGAAGCTTCGCACGCAAGTATCATGACAACGGAACCGACATCGACGGAAGCGGAGGCAGCACCCCGTCGGCCACTTCCACACTCGTGATGGGCTACAAATGGTTCGGCGACAAGCGTTATCTCGCCACCGCCAAGCGCACCGTAGGCTATCTGGAAAACAACATCATATCGAAAAGCGACTATTTCTCGTCAACACTCGACGCCAACTGTGAGGACAAGGAAGCTGCCATCAGCGCCGTGACAGCCACCTACTACATGGCGATGATGACCAAAGGCAAGGAACAGCAGCACTACATCGACCTCTGCCGCAAGGCCACCTACTTCGCACTCTCATGGTATTACCTCTGGGACGTGCCCTTCGCACAGGGACAGATGCTCGGCGACTTGGGACTGAAGAGCCGCGGATGGGGCAACGTTTCGGTGGAGAACAACCACATAGACGTGTTCGTCTTCGAGTTCCCGCACATCATGAAGTGGCTCGGCGAGAAGCTCGGCGAGAAGCGTTTCACACAGATGTACGATGTCATCTACACTTCGCTCAACCAGCTTCTGCCCACAAAGGAGCGTCACTGCGGCATCGCCGTGGATGGATTCTACCCCGAAGTGGTGCAGCACACGACATGGGATTACGGACGCAACGGCAAGGGTTTCTACAACGACATCTTCGCCCCGGCATGGGCGGTAGCGTCGCTCTGGGAACTCTACACGCCCACACGCACCGACGATTTCCTCACCAAGAAGAAGTAATACGGACAGGATACGGGAGCCGGACGGGCGTCTCCGCCGCCGGCTTCCAGCTTTCCTTCCTGCCGCCGGCAGGCGGGAAGCACTCCTTCCAACTACCGATTAATCATTAAAAACCTTATAGATAATGAACAACCTTAAAAAAATTCTATGCTCGGCAATGCTCGCCATCACCGCAACAGCGGTACAGGCTGCCGACACATTCACCAATCCCGTCATACAGCGCAGTGCGCCCGACCCGACAATCATCCGTGCGGACAACGGCGACTTCTACCTTTACACGACGGAAGACACACGCAATCTGCCCATCTACCACTCGAAAGACCTCGTGAACTGGGATTTCGTGGGCACGGCATTCACTGAAGAAACACGCCCGAAATGGAACCCGAAGGGCGGCATCTGGGCACCCGACATCAACAAAATCGGCGACAAATACGTGCTCTACTACTCCAAGTCGGTGTGGGGAGGAGAGTGGACCTGCGGCATTGGCGTGGCTACTGCCGACCGTCCTGAGGGTCCATTCACCGACCACGGCAACATGTTCATAAGCAAAAACATAGGTGTACAGAACTCCATCGACCAGTTCTACATCGAGGACAACGGTCACAAATACCTCTTCTGGGGCTCGTTCCACGGCATCTGGGGCATTGAACTCAGCGACGACGGACTCAGCGTGAAGCCCGGAGCGCAGAAGTTCCGCATCGCAAGCAACTTCATGGAGGGCACATACATACACAAACGCGGCCGCTACTACTACCTCTTCGGCTCGGCAGGAGCATGCTGCGAGGGCGCGAAGAGCACATACACCGTGGTATATGGACGCTCCGAAAGCCTCTTCGGACCCTATTACACCAAGTCGGGCGACCGTCTGCTCGACGGCGATTACGAGACAATGGTGCACGGCGACGCCCTCGTTGCCGGACCGGGACACAATGCCGAAATCGTGACCGACGATGAAGGCACCGACTGGATGCCCATGCACGGCTACGACAGAAGCAATCCCGAAAAGGGACGCCAGGTGTGGCTCGTGCGCATCAACTGGAAGGACGGATGGCCATACGTTGAGAACGGCGTCGTGGCGAAGACCGATCGCAAACCCGTTTTCGGCACCGTCAATCTCGCCGACCCCACTGTCTTCGCCGACAACGGCAAGTACTACCTCTACGGAACGACCCCCACTCCCGACGCAGGATTCTGGGCTTTCGAGAGCGACGACCTCAAATCGTGGCGCGGACCGCTCGGAAAACACGAGGGATTCGCACTCTATAACGACGGACTGACCTACGGTTCGAAGTGGTTCTGGGCTCCCCAGGTGTTCAAGCACAACGAAAAATACTACATGGCATACACCGCCAACGAGCACATAGCACTCGCAACGGCCGACAGTCCGCTCGGACTTTTCACGCAACGCCGCGACACCACCTACTGCTACCACGCTCCCGTGCGTGCCATCGACCCCTTCGTCTTCTTCGACACCGACGGTAAAGCCTACCTCTACCATGTGCGTCTCGACCACGGCAACCGCATCTTCGTGGCTGAACTCACCGACGATCTGCTCGGCATGAAGGAGGAAACGGCACGCGAATGCCTGCACGCCGAGGACGGATGGGAGAACACCGAGAAGGCGGAATGGCCCGTTTCGGAAGGTCCCACGGTGGTGAAACAGGGCAAGACCTATTACCTCTTCTACAGCTGCAACGACTACCGCAGCAAGGACTACGCCGTGGGCGTGGCGACAGCATCGTCGCCTCTCGGTCCGTGGGAGAAGCAAGGACCCGTGATAACCAAGGAGAACATCGGCCAACCGGGCACCGGACACGGCGATTTGTTCAAGGACAGCAAGGGCAACTGGCAGTATGTCTTCCACACACATTACAGCGACACGCAGGTAAGTCCGCGCCGCACCGCCGTCGTACAGCTCAAGATAAAGGGCAAGAAAGTGACGGTAGTGCCCGGAACATTCCACTTCGTGGAGCGTTGAACATCTTAAAGATTCTTACACTGAAAGGGGCATGGACATGGCACAAGGCTGTTTCCACGCCCCGTTTTGTTCTCATCCAATACTTACCCACCATAAACCTATGACAAATACACGGACACTACTCTGCGCGGCAATCCTTGCCGCCACCTCCGCCGCCGCTTCTGCCGGCGACACATTCACCAACCCCGTCATCCGCCGCAGTGCGCCCGACCCGACAGTCATACGCGCCGACGACGGACACTTCTACCTCTATTCCACCGAAGACACGCCGAACACGCCCATCTACCGCTCCGACAACCTCGTGGACTGGACCCTCATCGGCACGGCGTTCAGCGACACCTCGCGCCCCTCGTGGAACCCGAAGGGAGGCATCTGGGCTCCCGACATCAACAAAATCGGCGACAAGTATGTGCTCTACTACTCCAAGTCGGAGTGGATGGGACTCAAGGACGCCGGCGTGGGCGTGGCTACCTCCGACCGTCCCGAAGGGCCTTTCACCGACCACGGCTGCATCGTGAGCTACCACAACACGGGCGTATGGTGCAGCATCGACCCCTTCTTCATCGAGGACGAGGGACGCAAATACCTCATCTGGGGCAGCTATTGGGACACGTTCGGCATAGAACTCACCGCCGACGGACTCAGCGTGAAGCCCGGAGCACGGAAAGTGCACATAGCAAGCAACTTCATGGAAGGCTCCTACGTGTTCAAGCGCGGACGCTACTACTACCTCTTCGGCTCCAACGGCTCGTGCTGCGAGGGTGCCAACAGCACCTACCGCATCGTCTGCTCACGCTCCGAGAACGTGCTCGGCCCCTACTATTCCAAGGAAGGCATACGCACCTGCGACGGCGGATTCAGCGAAGTGCTCCACGGCAACGACTTCGTGGCAGGACCGGGACACAACGCAGAGATAGTCGTCGATGACGAGGGCACGACATGGATGCCGCTGCACGGCTACGAACGTGAGGCGCCGGAAAAAGGTCGCCAGGTGTGGCTCGTGCGCATAGACTGGCGCGACGGCTGGCCCGTGGTGGACGGCGGCACCCTGAAGAAGACCCAGCCGCGACCCGTGTTCGGACCCCTCCACCAGGCCGACCCCACCATATTCTGCGACAACGGCAAGTACTACCTCTACGGCACACAACCCGGTGCCGACGCCGGCTTCCTCGCCTACGAGAGCGACGACCTCATGCACTGGCGCGGACCCGTAGGCCGTCGCGATGGAGGCTACGCCCTGCGCGGCGAGACCTACGGCTCGCACGGCTTCTGGGCACCGCAGGTGTTCAGCCATGACGGCAGGTACTACATGGCATACACCGCCAACGAACACATAGCAATAGCCACCGCCACACGCCCTGAAGGACCCTTCACGCAGCCCAAGGACAGCACACGCCGCGTGCAGACACCGACGAAAGCCATCGACCCCTTCGTCTTCTTCGACACCGACGGCAAGGCATATCTCTATCATGTGCGCGTGGATGGAGGCAACAGAATCTGCGTAGCCGAAATGAACCCCGACCTCCTCTCCGTCAAGAGTGAGACCGTGAAGGAGTGCATACAGGCCGACCAGCCGTGGGAGAACACCGCACGTTCAGCCACACCCATAGCCGAAGGGCCTACCGTAGTCAAGGTGGGCAAACTCTACTACATGTTCTATTCCGCCAACGACTTCCGCAGCAAGGACTACGCCGTGGGCGTGGCGACAGCCCCGTCGCCCCTCGGACCGTGGAAAAAGCAGCCCGAACCCCTCATCAGCACCCGCAACACAGGTCTGCCGGGAACCGGCCACGGCGACCTCTTCAAGGACAAAGAGGGACGCTGGCAGTATGTCTTCCATGCCCATTACAGCGACACACAGGTGCATCCCCGACGCACTGCCATCGTGCAGCTGAGGCTCAAAGGCACACGCTTCGAACTCGTCCCCGGCACCATGCACTTCGTGACGCGCGAGTAGGGCGCACCCTCTCCACGCGCGGCAAAAATCCGCCCCATTGAAAAGAAGGCTTCTTTGCACTGCAAGGAAGCCTTCTTTGCGTTGTAAACAAGCCTTGTTTTGAGTGCAAACAAGCCTTGTTTTGAGACGGGGTGTGTGCGCATTCCTACTCCGCCCGCACTGCAATCCGCCCCTGTCATAATCACTAAACAAACTTAAAAATCAGCCCTTTAAACATCTTTTTTCATAATAAACATGGCAAAACAATGACTATTTGCAGAATTCTAAGTAAATTTGCAGCTAAAAACCACAGATTGAGTATAATGAAAATAAAGTTTCTGCCTTTTGCGATGCTGCTTTCCGCATTGTTTCTGCTGGCATCGTGCTTTGGCGAAGAAGAGGAGCTTGTGCTTTCCGACAACACGGCTATAACAGCATTCTCGGTGAATGCCGGCAAACAGTATGTACACACAAAGGCCAAGGACGGCTCGGACAGCGTCTATGTCAAAGCGGTGACATTGAGCGCATACAAGTTCCAGATAGACCAGCTCAAAGGCGAGATCTACAACACCGACTCACTGCCAGTGGGCATTGACGCGCGGAAACTGCTCTGCACCATATCAAGTTCCTATTCAGGGGCACTCGTCATACAGAGCATGACGAGCGACAGTATCGACTATTTCAACTCTGCCGACAGCACCGACTTCAGCAAGCCGCGTGTGTTCTACATCTACAGCAATTCGGCAAAGTACAGGCGCAAATATACCATCAAGGTGAACATCCACCGCGAGCAGGCCGACTCGATGGCGTGGACAGCCATGCCGGCAAGCGAGATGCTGCGACAGATGTCGGCAGCCAAGTCGGTAGCGTGCGGCGGACGCCTCTTCGTCTTCGGCAATGCCGGCGGCAACACCGTGGCGGTGAGCACCGCCGACGGCAAAAGCTGGCGCAATGCGGTGTTCAACTTCAACCACACCCTCGCCGCCGATGCCTATAACAGCGTGGTGGTGAAGGACGGATACATCTACATCGCCGACCAGGGCACTGTCATGCGCAGCAGCGACGCCGACGCATGGGAGGTGCGTGCCGCAGCGGCAGGAATCAAGCGTCTGGTGGCAGCAAGCCGCTACCGCCTCTACGCCTACGCCGATGACGGACGCCTCATGGCTTCCGCCGACAACGGTGCGACATGGAGTGTGGCGACAGTGGATGCCGACCTCTCGCTCCTTCCCGATACCGACGTGTCGGGACTCTGCTTGCCCATGAAGTCAAACACCGATGCCGACCGCGTGATGATCGTGGGCAAGGCGCAGGGAAGCACGGCCGTATGGGGCAAGGTGGACGAGAAACCCGACGGCAGCGAGGACCAGTCGTGGAACTACTACGATGTTGCCGGCGACAACACACACCGTCTGCCGGCGTTCGACACCATGACGGCATTCATCTACGACGGGGCGGTTTACACCTTCGGCATAAAGGACAGCCGGCTGAAAAGCTACCGCAGCGACGACGGATGCATAACATGGCATGAGGACACCGTCATAGCTCCGGCGACAGCCATCAGCGTGGTGCCGGGCAAATACACCGTCGCTGCCGACAGCAAGAACTACATCTGGGTGACCAGTCTCGCCAGCGGCGAGGTGTGGCGCGGACGCATCAACCGCCTCGGATGGGCTGAAGAGCAGAAAGTCTTCACAAAGGAATAAAAAACACTGACGCCGATGAGAACGTGGCTCACTATATTAATAATGTGGACAGCGATGCTGCCCGCAAGCGCACAGACCGACGATGAATATCTCATGGAGATAGGCGGCGGCGTGGGTATGGTGGCTTACGAGGGCGACTTCAACGGAAGCATACTCTCAAACATGCAGCCCACGGCTTCGCTGCTGCTGCGCCGCAACTTCAATCCCTACATGGGTCTGAGGCTGATGGCGGAATACGGCAAGCTGAAAGGGTCGTCGAAGGATGTGAAGACATACATCCCCGACTATGTGGCAGAGCAGTACGACTTCAACAACACGCTCGTCGATGTCAGCATTACATACGAATACAACTTCTGGCCCTACGGCACCGGCCGCGAATACCGCGGCGCGAAGCGTCTCACCCCGTTCGTCTTCGCCGGCATAGGAGCCACATACGCCACAGGAGGAGGCAACAACGCCTTCACCGCCAACATGCCCATAGGCCTCGGAGTGAAGTACAAGATAGGGTCGCGGCTTAACCTCGGACTGGAATGGGCGATGCACTTCTCGCTCAGCGACAACCTCGACGGCGCAAAAGACCCCTACGGCATAGAAAGCAGCGGAATCTTCAAGAACACCGACTGCTACTCCGCCCTCCAGCTGACACTCTCGTACAGCTTCATGGCAAAGTGCCGCACATGCCACAACGACGACGAGTAGCCAGTCCGGAAAAGCCTCCCAAAGGCTTAGAAAGGCTTAGAGAGGCCCAGTAAGGCCCACTCCCTCGCCTCAAATTCATAATCCAGAAACAGACAATGAACACCACCTTGGACACCACCCGCATCCCCCGCCACATCGCCATCATCATGGATGGCAACGGCCGTTGGGCGACAGAGAAAGGCAAGCCACGCAGCTACGGCCATCAGGCCGGAGTGGATACGGTGCGCCGTATAACCTCCGAGTGTACGCGCCTCGGCGTGAAATACCTCACGCTATACACCTTCTCCACCGAAAACTGGAACCGCCCCGCCGACGAAGTGGCAGCTCTCATGGGTTTGGTGCTCTCATCCCTCGAGGACGAGATATTCATGAAGAACAACGTGCGGTTCCGTGTCGTGGGCGACATGAAGCGTCTGCCTGAAGCCGTGCAGCAGAAGCTGCAGGAGACAATGGACCACACCGCAGCCAACACGGCAATGACAATGGTGGTGGCATTGAGCTATTCCTCACGCTGGGAAATAACAGAAGCAGCACGCGCCATAGCACAGAAGGTGAAGGAAGGCGTGCTCGACCCTGCGGAAATCAGCGAGGAAACGGTGGAAAAACACCTCGCCACGGCGTTCATGCCCGACCCCGACCTGCTCATACGCACCGGCGGCGAGCAGCGCATAAGCAACTATCTGCTATGGCAGATTGCCTACTCGGAGCTTTACTTCTGCGACACCTTCTGGCCCGACTTCTCGGAAGCCGACCTCCAAGAAGCCATCCTCAGTTTCCAAAACCGTCAGCGACGGTTCGGAAAGACAGAAGCACAGGTGGAGGACGAAGCCGCCACTGCTGCCCCGGGCGGCCGATAAGGCAACCCCTGACAGCGACGCCCCGAAAGTCGGCAAGGTCTTGAAACTGACGGAGAAGGACGGGAGAGACCCGTGAAAAGCCTCCTCATGCAACCTTGCCCACGCCCCGTTCGTTTAGAAAAAAAATATTATCAAGATATGAATTTCATAAAGGTGCTTACAACCATCTGCCTCCTTGTAAGCGGATTCGCCGCACAAGCGCAGGACAAAATAGTGCATCCCGACATCTCGTATGCCGGAACCCCGCGCACAGTGACCATCGCCGGAATCGCCGTGACGGGTGCCGAAGGCTATGAGGACTACATGCTCACGGGCATATCAGGACTTACCGTAGGTCAGGAGGTGGAACTTCCGGGCGACGAAATCACCAACGCCGTGAAGCATTACTGGCGTTACGGACTCTTCTCCGACGTGTCGGTGGGAGTCGATTCGCTCATACACGACAAGGCATACATACACATACGCCTCCGTCTCCGCCCTCGTGTGTCCACCATCAACTATGTGGGCGTCAAGAAGTCGGAACGCACCGACCTCGAGGAACGCCTCGGACTCCTCAAAGGAGCACAGATAACACCTAACATGGTGGACCGTGCCAAGATTCTCGCAAAGAAGTATTTCGACGACAAAGGATTCAAAAACGCTGAAATACAGATTGTTGAACGCGACGATGTGACGAGCAAGAACCATGTCATCCTCGACATCATAATCGACAAAAAGGAGAAGATGAAGGTGCGCAGCATCATCATTTCGGGCAACCACGCACTCAAGACTTCGAAGATAAAGGGTGGATTCTTGAAGAAAGGCGCGTTTGCAAAGACACACGAGTCGGGCAAGCTCGCCACATTCCTCAAAGCCAAGAAGTTCACACCGGAACGCTGGAAGACCGACAAACAGAATCTCATAGACAAGTACAACGAGCTTGGCTACCGCGACGCCGTAATCGTGAGCGACTCCGTATGGAACGCCGACGACCGCCATGTGAACATCAGTCTCAAGGTGGATGAGGGCAAGAAATACTATGTGCGCAACATAACATGGGTGGGCAACACGGTCTATACCACCGATTTCCTCAACGCTTCGCTCGGCATGAAGAAGGGCGATGTTTATGACCAGAAGCTCATGAAGAAGCGACTCTCTGAGGATGAGGACGCCGTGGGCAACAACTATTGGAACACAGGCTACCTCTTCTACTCGCTCAACCCGACGGAAGTGAACATCGTGGGCGACTCCATCGACCTCGAAATGCGCATCTTCGAGGGTCCGCAGGCACACATCAATCATGTGCGAATAAACGGTAACGACCGACTGTACGAGAACGTGGTGCGACGCGAACTGCGCACAAAGCCGGGCGACCTCTTCTCGAAAGAGGCTCTGCAACGTTCTGTACGAGAAATCGCTTCAATGGGACACTTCGACCCGGAGAAGGTGAATCCGGATGTGAAACCCGACACCGAAAACGGTACGGTGGACATAAACTGGGACCTCGAACAGAAGTCGAACGACCAGATTGAGTTCTCGCTCGGTTGGGGACAGACGGGTGTCATCGGACGAGTCGGACTGAAGCTCAACAACTTCTCCATGCGCAACCTCTTCAACAAGAACAAGGAGCACCGCGGAATCCTGCCCATCGGCGACGGCGAAGTGCTCTCCATCGGAGCACAGACCAACGGTACTTACTACCAGTCGTACAACACTTCGTACAGCACCAACTGGTTCGGTGGAAAGCGACCGATGCAGTTCTCCGTAGGTGCCTACTACTCGAAGCAGACCGATGTGTCGAGCAACTACTACAACAACGCCTACTTCAACAACTACTACAACTACATGTACGGTTACGGAAGCTATGGCGGTTACAACAATTATGAGAACTATTACGACCCCGACAAGTTCGTGAAACTCTTCGGAGTATCGCTCGGATGGGGCAAGCAGCTGCGTTGGCCTGACGACTATTTCCAGTTGTCGCTCTCGCTGCAATACACGCGCTACATGCTGAAGAACTGGAGCTACTTCCTCATGACCAACGGAAACTCCAACAACCTCAACCTCAGCATACAGCTGGCGCGCACTTCAACCGACAACCAACTCTTCCCGCGTAGAGGTTCGGAATTTGTCGCTTCGGTGACACTCACACCGCCATGGTCGGCTTGGGACGGCAAGGATTACAGGAATCTCGCCAATAATCCGCGCTCGGCCAACTACAATGCGGAGCAGCAGGAGAAGTACCGTTGGGTGGAATATCACAAGTGGAAGTTCAAGGCACGCACCTTCACCGCGCTCACAAGCGGACAGAAATGCTTCGTGCTTATGACGAGAGTGGAGTTCGGACTCCTTGGCTCTTACAACAAGTGGAAGAAGTCGCCGTTTGAAACATATTATGTCGGAGGTGACGGTATGACCGGCTACTCGACGAGTTACGCCGAGGAAACCATCGGACTCCGCGGTTACGAGAACGGATCGCTCACGCCTTACGGCTCGGAAGGCTACGCCTACGACCGCATGACACTCGAGCTCCGCTACCCGTTCATGCTCGGCAACACCACCATCTACGGACTCGGTTTCGCCGAAGCAGGTAACGCATGGACGGAAACGAAGAAGTTCAACCCATTCGATATGAAGCGTTCGGCAGGTGTCGGAATACGCATCTTCCTCCCGATGGTGGGTCTGATGGGTATCGACTATGCCTACGGTTTCGACAAAGTGTTCGGAAAGAAGGGTGGAGGACAGTTCCACTTCATCCTCGGACAGGAATTCTAAACAACAGAACGACATGAAGAAGATACTTTTCACAGCCCTCTTTGCCATCATGGCAATCACGGCAAGCGCGCAGAAATTCGCGCTTATGGATATGGAATATGTGCTCAAGAACATCCCGGCATACGAGCGGGCAAACGAGCAACTCAACCAGGTCTCGAAGAAATGGCAGGCCGAAGTGGAGGCTCTCAACACCGAAGCGAGCACGATGTACAAGAACTACCAGAACGAAATGGTGTTCCTCTCGCAGGAGCAGAAAAAGGCCAAGCAGGAGGAAATAATGAAGAAGGAGAAGGAAGCAAGCGACCTTAAGCGCAAATACTTCGGTCCGGAGGGCGAGCTTTTCAAGAAGCGCGAGAGCCTCATGTCGCCCATTCAGGAGGAGATCTACAACGCCGTCAAGGAGGTTTCGGAGCTTCGCGGCTACTCGCTCGTCATCGACCGCGCCAGCGACACCGGCATAATCTACGGCTCGCCGAAGATAGATATAAGCAACGAGGTGCTGCAAAAGCTCGGCTACAGCAACTGAAACGGCACTCTCCAAAGCCTTCCTCCAAGCCCCCATTCCAAGTGCTTAGTGAGGCTTAGAAGTGCTTAGTAAGGCTTAGTAAGGCATAGTAAGGTTCCATCCAAGTACTTAGAAAGGCTTAGTAAGGCATAGCAAGGCTTAGAAAGTGCTTAGAACCGCCCACCTCCCCACTCAAAAAAACAACAATAACAAACAATAAAATCAAAAGAAAAAAATGAAAAAGCTTATCTTAATGCTTATGTTGCTTGCACCTATGGCAACATTCGCTCAGAAATTCGGTCATGTGAACACTCAGGAAATCATGTCTTCCATGCCCGAACTCATCAAGGTACGTGGCGAACTCGAGGCTGCCGCAAAGCAGTACGACAACGACCTCAAGGCAATGTACGAAGAGGCACAGCGCAAGTATGAGGAGTACGAGAAGAACGCATCGACAATGAACGAGACAAAGAAGAAGGAGACTGAAGAGAGCCTTCAGCAGATGACTCAGAAGATACAGCAGACTCAGCAGGACAACCAGCAGGCTCTCAACAAGCTCCAGCAGGAGAAGTTCGGCCCGATACAGCAGAAAGTCGTTGAAGCCATAAAGGCTGTCGGCAAGGCAGGAGGCTATGTTTACATCATGGATATGGCTGCCGGAATACCTTACATCAGCGACACTCTGAGCAAGGATGTGACAGCTGAGGTGAAGGCACAGCTCAACAAGACGAAATAATAGTTCACACACCTTTATCACTACGGCAGACTCTGCTGCGCGGCACGTTGCTTCACGCACCACACGGGGCGGCGACGAACCCCGCACGGCAGTGTCTGCCTTTTTTGTTCCACTCTCATTTTAAAAAAATGAACATTATGAAAAAGTTTCTCTTGACGCTTCTTGTCATCGCCATGCCGCTCGTGGCTGGCGCACAGGTGAAGTTCGGATACTTCAGTTTCAGCGAAATCCTCAACGCCATGCCCGACCGTGCCGCGGCCGACCGCAACCTTGCCGACCTGCGGATAAAGTATGACGCCGAGATGAAGCGTGCCGAAAACGAGTTCAATGTAAAGTATGAGGAGTTCCTTGAAGGCCAGCGCGACTTCGTGCCTAGCATCCTTCACAAGCGTCAGGCGGAGTTGCAGGAGATGATGGAGAAGAACGTTGCCTTCCGCAAGGAGGCTGAACGCCTTCTCAAACAGGCGCAGGACGACGCCTACGCACCGCTGCGCAAGAAGATAAACGAGGCCGCCGCAAAGGTGGGCAGTGCACGCGGCTATGCGTTTATACTCAACACCGACGGCGACGCATGCCCCTACATCGACGCATCGATGAGCGAGGATGCCACCATCTTCATCCGCGAACTCCTTGGGATGAACAACTGATGCCGCGCCTATGACACTGCTTCCACAGACTCCAGGCCCGATAGGAGTGTTCGATTCGGGCTACGGCGGACTCACGGTGCTGCACGGCATACGCCAGTTGCTGCCCGAATACGACTACATGTACCTCGGCGACAACGCGCGGGCTCCCTACGGTTCGCGCTCGTTCGAGGTGGTCTATCAGTTCACGCGCCAGGCGGTTCTGAAGCTGTTCAGCATGGGATGCCAGCTTGTCATCCTCGGTTGCAACACGGCTTCAGCCAAGGCCCTGCGCTCGATACAGCAGCGCGACCTGCCCGAATGGGACCCCTCGCGGCGCGTGCTCGGCATAATCCGGCCCACGGCAGAGGTGATAGGCTCGCTCACGGAGAGCCGCCATGTGGGCATACTCGCCACCGAAGGCACCATAAACAGCCACAGCTACGACATGGAGATACACAAGCTGCACCCCGACATACACGTCTCCGGCGTGGCGTGTCCGCTCTGGGCGGCGATAGTTGAGGCCGGCGAGGCCGACTCTCCCGGTGCCGACTACTTCGTGCAGAAGCGCATCAACCAGCTCATGCGCAAGGACAGGGACATCGACACCATCATCCTCGGATGCACGCACTACCCGCTCCTCATGAGCAGCGTGGCGAAGAACGTGCCCAACGGAGTGCGCATCGTGGCGCAGGGCACATACGTCGCCAACTCGCTCAAGGACTATCTCTGCCGCCATCCCGAGATGCAGCGCAAGCTCACACAAGGCGGCACATGCCAATACTTCACAAGCGAGAGCGAGGAACGATTCAGCCAGACGGCGCGGATATTCCTCCACGAAGACGTGGCTGTGCGCCATGTCGATCTCTGAACCGCCGCCGACACCCCGTACCATTCATAATCTCCAACTGCGAAACCATAATCTGTCATGCTCGTAAAAACCTATTGCGCCGCCGTGAACGGCCTTGATGTCACCACAGTCACCGTGGAAGTGAACCTCGTGCCCGGCATAATGTACCGTCTCACGGGGCTTGGTGACACCGCCGTGCGTGAGGGTCGCGACCGCATTGCATCCGCCCTTCAGTTCAACGGCTACAAGTTTCCACATGCCGACATCACCGTAAACCTCGCTCCTGCCGACCTGCGCAAGGAGGGAAGCAGTTTCGACCTGCCGCTGGCCATAGCCATACTGGCGGCCAACGGAAGCCTCGTGAGCGACTGCCTGCACCGCTATATGCTCGTGGGCGAGCTGAGTCTCGACGGCACCCTGCAGCCCATCAAGGGCGCACTGCCCATCGCCATCAGGGCAAGGGCAGAGAAGTTTGAGGGGCTTATTGTGCCGCAGCAGAACGTAAGGGAAGCCGCCGTGGTGAACAATCTGAAGGTTTACGGCATGGAATCGATTGTGGATGTCGTGAAGTTCCTCACAGGTGCAGCCCAATACGAACCCACCGTCATCGACACGCGGCGCGAATTTTATGAGCGGCAGTACAATTTCGACCTCGATTTCGCCGACGTGTGCGGTCAGGAAAGCGTGAAACGCGCCATAGAAGTGGCTGCCGCCGGAGGTCACAACCTCATCATGGTGGGGCCTCCGGGGTCCGGCAAGTCGATGATGGCAAAGCGTCTGCCGTCGATTCTCCCTCCGCTGTCGCTCGCCGAGAGTCTGGAGACGACGCAGATACACAGCGTCGCCGGCAAACTGGGGCGCGGCACGTCGCTCATCTCGCAGCGTCCCTTCCGTGCTCCGCACCACACCATCTCCGAAGTCGCGCTCGTGGGCGGCGGAGTGAACCCGCAGCCGGGTGAAATATCGCTCGCACACAACGGCGTACTCTTTGCCGACGAGCTCCCGGAGTTCAGCAAAACCACGCTCGAAGTGCTGCGCCAACCCCTCGAAGACCATAAGATCACCATCTCGCGCGCCAAGTACACCGTGGAATTCCCGTGCTCCTTCATGTTCGTGGCATCGATGAACCCTTGCCCCTGCGGCTACTACGGCGACCCGACACACCGCTGCGTGTGTACGCCGGGACAGATTGTGCGCTACATGAACAGGATTTCAGGTCCGCTTCTCGACCGCATCGACATTCAGTGCGAGATACATCCCGTGCCGTTCAGCGACATTTCACGGAAGGCACAGGGCGAGCCAAGCGCCGTGATACGCGAGCGTGTCATCAAGGCACGCGACATACAGACGGCACGCTACCACGACTTCAAGGGCATACACTGCAACGCGCAGATGACGGAGCGCATGATTCACCGCTATGCCGAACCCGATGCCGACGGCATAGCACTGCTTCGCACCGCCATGGAGAAGTTCTCGCTCTCGGCACGCGCCTACAACCGCATCCTTAAAGTGGCACGCACCATCGCCGACCTCGACGCATCAGACACCGTGCAGAGCCGCCACATCTCCGAAGCCATAGGCTACCGCAATCTTGACCGGGGCGACTGGGCGGAGCGTGGGTTGTAGCTTTTGTATGGGGTTGTGGCTTGCGGCGGTATTATTTCTTTTTGCCGGACTGCAATGGATAAATATAGGAGGTCGAGCGTCTCGCTCGACCTCCTATGATTGGCAAGGCATACGGCTTCGCTCGGCTCTGCCGCTTGTCTTGGCAAGAACTTCTGAATTCTTAACACTACTGATGCAATAAAGTTGTAACTACATCTGTATCGAGTTGATATCTATTTAATTATATCGTTTTTCTTGTTTTTTGATTTGAAATGGCGAGAGTAATGTCGTAATAAATATCAAACGCTGTTAAAGAACTTCTATAAAAGGTAATTGTTGCCCAATAAGACTTTT
>OLGE01000776.1_pt1 | contig 35321 bp, 20 predicted proteins | sample 1605151 | NCBI WGS metagenome assembly OLGE01 (sample SAMEA3888912, study PRJEB22519) | human gut metagenome | biome: human gut; feature: human-associated habitat; material: faeces | place: Denmark | collected 2010
TTGTCGAAGCCGCCGGCCTTGATATTACGCCCGAACAAGGGATTTTATAGGTTAAAACCTTCAGCAAGAGATGTTATTACATCAAGTTTTACTTGGCTATACCGATGCGCAAGAGAGCTTCCTACAGATGCCCTGTTTATTTCCACTAAGCCTATCTCTGTGTCATAGAAACGAGAAGTTCCGACGTTGTCTTTCCACCAGTTCTCTGCCGCTTCCCTTTCTGTTGAAGTTGACGGAAATCTCTTTTGCGTCATATACTGACCTTCCTACACTGCGTCCGCTCTTTCGTGACGTGACATATGCCGCAAACCTCGCACTGTTCTCTACTGCCCTGTTGGCGAAATCAACGGCATCGCTCAAACCGCCCCAAATTTGTGCCGCGGATATTCTCCCATCCCGCTTGATTGCTTTCGCTATCTCCGACTTCCTCTTCTCTATCTGCTTTAGGTTGACGAAGCCAGTTTCTCCGCCATTCTGCATAAACTCCAAAAACAGTCTATGCGTTTCATTGGATGTGTCAAGGCTGCCTTTGTTGTAACTTGCATATAGGTTCGCCATTTCCGCTGGATTGTATTTGGCGAAATTGAAATTAAAGGAACCACCATACTTAGCCCCCTCCTTGACATACACCATTGTATTTGAGTACAAGGCATCTCGCACATAGTTTGAGCCAATGAAGTCGGGGTTCAACGTGGTGTATAAGGAGGACAATTGTCTGTTCAACGCCTCGGCTCCCTCGAAGACTTTACCGACTGCGCCCGTAAGGTCTGTGTCCGGATTCGTCAAGCCATTCGCTGCCTGTGCCGCTCTTGGGCTGCCGTTGACGGTGATGATGTAAGACTTGCCATTTTGCTTCACAAGCACTTGGTGTTCGTTCAACTGCCCTTTCTCTACCACCTTATATGGGATGTCAGGTGCTTCGTTGCTTCTTTGCACCAAGTCCGGGTGTTTCTCTGCCATCTGTTTCATTTTATCCTCGAATGCCTCCATCTTTTTCGCCACCACGGATGCGCTGTCGTTAGCACCGATATTGTCGGGGAACACCGGCTTCCACTCATCGGCAACCGAGTCATATTGCAACCACACATCGCTGACACTTGCAAGGTCGCTCGGATGGTTGCGCACAAAGTTCAACATCTTTTGTTTCACCAATACGTTGCGGTTGCCCTGCATTATCGCACTTTCCGCCATCGCCTGCATATATGCTATAGGATTGTCAGCCTTGGAGCTGCGCCCTTTGGCTGTCTTTATCGGTGCGTTGAATGCGCTGTCGCCGTGCGTCAGATAAGCGTAGGCGTCCGCACTTGTCGTTTGGTCGAATCCCCTCATAGGGATATAATTCGTATACATACTGCTGATGTCGTTGTATGCTTCTTTCGTGAGCATACCGCTCTCATACAACTTCCTCAGCGTGTTGCCGTTCACCTCGTTTACCCGACTCCACAATTCATTTATGTCTGACAAATTATGGTTCGGGTCGCTTTCAAAAGCCTTGCGAATATCATCGGCGGCATCTCTTGCGGCATTGAGCAAATCCACCTTCAACCGCTTCTTCTGACCACCGAGATAATGGAGCAACAATTGGTTGTCTGTAGCCTCCATCTGCTAGTCTATGGCGTCTATCTGCGATTGTATCGACTTCACCCTGCCGTCTTCTGCCGTCAATGCCGTAAGTCCTGCATAGTCTTTGCCTTCAAGGCTTGCAACGAAATCTCCAATCGTTTTAGTTCCTTTGGGATTTGCCTTTTGGTACTTGTCAAACTCTTTCTGAGCCTCTCTCTGCCGCATCACGGCATCACGCTCAAGTCCGTGCTTGGCGAACATATAGTCATACAACTCTCCGCTCTCCTTGCCGTTGCCGCTCAGTTTAGCCACTGCCGACATCAACGGCTTGAATTGCGTCTTGGCCACTTGGTGCATCTCCTCCTTGTTCACCGACGACAGGCGGTTCTCTCCGAGTATCGGATTCTCAAAGTCGGGAATGTCCTCTATGTACCGCTTGTTGCCCGATGCGTGGTCTATCGCGGACATAAACTCCTGTAGTCCGAGCATACTGTTCTGCAACGCCTCCTTCGTTTGGAAGCCTTTGCTCTTGACCTTCTTCTCATACTCGTCCCGTGCGCTTACTCTTTCTCTCACGCTTCTATCCACGTCCTCCGACACACGTGACGCATAGTCGAAGATGCTCTCGCCCGGCTTTCTGCTGAAGCGTGGCTTATCCTCGTTTTTGGGATTCTCTCTGACGGAGCGGTCGATTGAATCTGAACCTTTTTTGCCGTCATCAATAATTTCTTCGCCAAAAAGTTTTGGCGATTCGGATTTATCCTCTACCTTTGTGCTCGGTTCAGAATCTTTGCGGCGTGCTCCTTCGGGAGTGTTGTCAATGTTTTCAACATTGCGGTACACGGAAGATTCAGAACCTTTTTTGTTTGAATAGAAGTCATCAACTATTTCATTGTTTTTCCCAACACGGGTAAGCACAGTATATTTAACTCCATCAATATCCATAGTATACACAGCCATCTTCTTGCCACCTTTAGCCTTTTCTATTCTTTCTCCACGTTCCAACACTTGCGGAATCTTAAGGACATCATCAGCAGTTATGACACCGGTATTTGTGCCATAATGCCTATACAGGCTATGCTTGGCGCCAGCTTTATCCTCTTGTCCTTGCTTCAATAAGAACTGTTGTTTTACGCCATTCCTTTCAACAGAAAATTTTTGGTTGTCTTTCTCTCCGCTGAACACATCAACGACAGCCTTCTGCTCTGCCGTCAATTCTCTGCCCTCAAGTTTCTGTGCCACATCTGCCATCCGCTTCTCAACCCTGGAGCCCATTGCCCTCGTCCGCTCCTCAAGGTTCTGCGACACTCTATCCGCCACGTCAAACACGCTCTCACGCTTGGTGGCTCGCTCGGCAGACGGAATGGCATTGTCAAGCAATGGAGCGATGACACCTTCGGTCAACTGCGTTGGGATGCCGTTGCCGACTATGGTGTGCGACAACTGGTCTGTCTCAGGCATCTTGTACGTGTCGGGCAGCCCCGTGACTCTCGCAAGCACCCTCGGTGACGCTTTAAGCACCCTGCCGTCAGGCATTATTATGATGTCTCCGCCTCCGGTGGTAAGCGTTGGCAGAAGCTCATCGGCAAAAGCGTGCCCTACGGTCTTGTTGGCATAGCCACGTCCGAACACATACAAAGGCTTGTCAATGGTTCGGTAGTCTATTCCGCTGTTCTTCAACCGCTCGTCAGTGCCTTGCGGAACACCTGTCTTTTTCTCTTCAAGGTGTGGAATCAAATCTTCCACCGCGCTATACCATCCCTTCTTCCTCAGTTCTTCTGGAAGTTTCTCCGGCTTGGGAGGAAGTTTGCCGTCTCGCTTGGCTCGTACTATCAGCCGTTCTCTCTTCGTATAGCCTCCGTAGTCTGCCGTGTTGTACACATCGGCATCCCAGTCATATCCTTGACGGGTAAGCTCGTCAGTGATGATTTTCAACGCCTCGCTGTTGCGGTAGCCTTTTACGTTCTCTATGGTCACCACCTTCGGTCTTGTCTTCGCTATAAACTCGGCTGTCGACAACGCTGTCTCCTTGTCAAGTTCAACCTCGCCTCCCTCACGCTTGGCTTTGGAGAAGTTCTTGCACACCGGAGATGCGTGGAAGTACTGCACCTCGCCTCCGTCAACCGCGCCTACAAGTTTCTTGGGGTCAACATCCCTCACGTCTGCCACAACAATGTGGTTGCCGTGGTTGTCGGCATACACTCCTGCTATCTTCTCGCTGAACTCAACCGCAACCTTCGGGTCTATCACGCCCTTCAGACCTGCTTCAAGCAGTCCGCCTCCGCTGAAATATGTGCCTGACGTGGCAAGCGTCTCGCCAACCTCTCCTCGCTTTCTCATTCCGCTCTCATCCTTCATAGGATTCTTGGAGTCAAGCAAGTCCTTCATAGCCATATCAGCCAACTCCTCGACACTGCGGTAGCGGTTGATGCCGAACATCCTCGCCACTCCTTCCCAGAATCGCGCTATGGCTTCCTTCACTCGCTCCAATGCCTCGATAGCCTTCGCCTTGGTGAACACTCCGCCCTCGCCATCGGCAACCCTGCGTGCCTCCTCGCGCAAGCGTTCCGCTCCTCTGCGTCCGCTGAACGTCGACAACACTTCGTCCGCTATCTCGTCATCGGTCTTCAGCTCCGGATACAACTCCTTCACTTCCTCCCAAAGAACGCTGTTCTTCAGTTCCTTCACCGTGTGGCTCCATTGCTCGGAATCCTTGCGTCTCAGCATATCGCCCCACAGATGCGTGTATTCGTGTACCGCGGTCTCCGCTGTAGCCACCTTTGGGTCAAGGTATATGCGTCCGTCCTTCACCAAGCCGTACACCTCTCCGTCCGCAGTTCGCAGAAAGCGTGTATGGTCGGTTATCTTCGCATCATTCTCGTTGAAGATAACGTAGTTCTTTGCGCCATCCTCACGGCCGCCTCGCATATTGTCAGCAGGATATTTGATGCCAATACAGCCTAACTCAGCCAATGCTTGTGACGCTTTCTTGTCGCTGCCAAGAGCCTCACGCAATTCCGCATACAAATCAGCTCCAGTCGCATTGGGGTTCAAAACAACGGTGCTTTCGCCTTTCTCATATCTGGCAGGGTTATCCTGTACCCTCTCAAAGCCATTACTCTCCAAAAACGAACCTACACCTTTCAGTAAAGATTCAGCAGGGTGGCCATTCCAATCCAGATAGTTGCTGCCGTTGTCATCGGGGATTTCTACGGTGTAAAGATGGCGTGGAAACTCCTTCGGCAGTTCATCAATCTCCGCTTGCTTATCCTTTAATGCCTTTTCCAACTCTGCGATTTTCTCCTTGCGATACTGGATTGACTCTTCTGTGCTCTTAACTGAACTTTGAGCACGTTTCATTTCATCTGTATAGATGTCATTAAACAGATGGTTTCGGTATTTAGGAGAAGACTCTCCATATTTTTCCTTTAATTCCTCAGCTTCATCTTTGAACAATTCATAGTCAAGCTCTGCCTCGGCTCTCCATTCGTTAGCACGTTTTAACTGCTCTTCGTCATACTTCAAATCATCCCGGTGTCTGTTAAGTTGGTCAGATATAGCATCTACATCGTGTTGCAATGCACGTAAAGCATCGTTGTGCTTCGTTGTATTCTGAATAGCATACGTCCTGCCGATACCTTCCACCTCGGTCACATAAGTGCCCCAACCGTAAGCCTGCGCACCTTCTCCCTCGCCCATGTGCGAGTGGTCGAAAGCATCGAAGTCCGCTCCGCTGCCGTGGTACACACGATGTTCACGGACTGAACCGGTGTTCACTTCTCCGTCCGCGTTGTCAACTCCGAGCAGTATCTGGTCTTCACGTGCCACATCCTCAGTCTCCGATGCGAGACTCGCCCTGCGCTCCTCCTCGGTCATCCCTATGCGTTTCTCGGTGTTGCGCGCTTCCACCTCGCCTGCAGCCCTTGTGTAGCCGTCCATCCCGAATCTGTACTTAGAAGCGAGTGCATTGTATTCCTTCCTGTTCTCCAAGATCCTTTCTTTTAGGCGCACTCCTTCTCCCAATGCCTTTTCTGTATATGACATTGCATTGTACCTTTCCACCATCCTTCCGTCTGCCTCTTCCATCTCTCTAAGTTTTCCAATAGGGGCATCGGGGCGGAAAGCATTGGGCGACACACCTTGTGCAAAACCTTCACTGTCTTGTATCGCGTGCTGAATCTCGTGGTTAATCACTCTGTGAAGAATGCCGTCAATCTTCTCTCGGTTAGAAGGGATAGACATATATGGCTTGAACTTTGAGAAGTTTATTTCAATCTTCCCCAACCCGGTGTATATAGCCGCATTGGTCGACTTTCCTTTCCCCCTTGTGACCCTGAAGTCCTTCAGCTTGGGGTACATCTCAAACAATCCGCTGTCCGAGTCTATTATGTCTCCAAGTTTAAGGTTCTTTTTGTCCATCCATTCCTCAAAAGGTTTCGGCTTTATGTCGCTTGTCTCATACCGCCATTTGCCGTCCGAGCCACGTTCCCAGCCTGTAGCCATCTTGATAGCCTTGGCGTTCTTCTCAGCCTCTTCCATCCTCCTTGCCACGGAGAGATTGTCAAGACGGGTAGAGACTTCCTCGGCTTTGTCAGCCTCGGTCGCACCTTTCTCGCCCACGAACATATTTCTTGTCCGCTCGTTCTCGGTGTCTATGACTCTCTGCATTTCTTCCGAATCAGTCACCACGTCAAGTCCACCCTTGCGCATACGCTCCACAAGGTTGTCCCTCAGTTCCCGCTCCTCCGCAGTCAACTCCGTCTTCTCGCTGCGGCTCTCCCTTACGCTGCGCTCGATGCCTTCAGGCTTGACTTGCTCTGGTGCAACGCCCTCCTTCAACGCACTCTCAAACTCTGCGAGAAGTTTGTCGGCGGCCTTCATCCTGCGCACTCCTTCCTTGTCGCCTCTGTTCTTGAAATACTCGACCATCCTCACCACTGCGTCACGCAGACGGGCAAGGATGCCCCTCTCTCCTCTCAGCGACTCGGCAAGACGCTTCAACGCATCCCTGTCGTTCAACGCCTCTCCAACGATGTCGCACGTCACCTCCTCGGCAAGTTTCCCCTCGGCATAAGCATTCAACTTGCGCTTCTTCCCGATGCGTTCATTCCATTCCTTCTCGCCGACGACCTCCATAGCCGCCTTCTGCAAAGACTTGAACTTGCCACCGTCCATCCGCTTCACTCCGTGCGCCACCTCGTGCCCCAGCACCTGCACCAACGGGTTCTCGGCATCCTTTGCGATACGGATCACTTTCTTGTCCGCGTCTATCGTTCCGTTCTCCTCCATCGTGTCCACCCATTCCACACGATAGCCTAACGCACCTGCTACCTCCTCGGCGTCCTTGCGCTCCGCCTCAGTCAGTGGCTGTTCTTTTGGTTTCTCCGCTTCGGTATGTCTGACACCTTCCTTCTTGGCGTTTTCAACGGCTTTTTTGAAGTCCTCTAACGACATTTTCTTATCAGCGGCTTCAATGTGTGCCTTCCACGCATCAATCTGCTCTTTGGGCAAACCTGCGCTTTCCATCCTGTCGGCAATATCCAATGTTCCCTCCAATGTATTCACTGTAGGCATCATTACAATCTCATCCTTGCCGTTGGTGGCATACAACATAGGATGCCTGTATACAACCTTGTCCATTCCTTTGGATGCAACCGCTTCAAGAAACTTCTTCAGATTGACTGCATTAAAGAATATTCCGTCAATTGCGACAGGTATTGCCTCTCCTTTCAACTTCTTGCTTGCAGCGATGGCGAAGTCAAGCACCTCCTTTGACGGCAACGACACAGCCTCCTTGTCGGGGATATGAACCAATCTATGTATCGCCTTTTCCGTGTCCGGATATTTCCCGTCAATCAGATTGCCGTCCTTGTCTCTTGTCGTGCCTTCCCACTCTTTGGGATAGTCCGCCTTCTCCTTGAAGAGAATGTATCCATCAGAGGCATACGCATAGCCGTTGGCATAATGCACTCCTCTCAGCGCAGGATAGCTAATTATTTTTGAAGCCGTATATTTGAACAGGTTGACCTTCTTTTTCTTGCCCACGGCTCTTGTCGCTTGACCGAGAGCCGAGTCATCCTCAGCCTCAGCCTTGCGTTTCTTCTCCTCCTTGTCGGCAATCTCCTTAGCCTTGTCAAAAACGCTCTGCTTCTCTTGCTTCTTCTCCGGCTTTTCGCTACCTTTGTCGGTGGAAACGTTTCTCTCCCGAACGCCGGTATATTGGTCAGAATTGGGCTGACCGAGAAGTGACCGCTGTTCGGGAGTAATGTTTTCAGCGGTATATAGCACATCCTCTTTCTGTGTCTTTTTAGCGTCACCTCGCCTTCCGAATATCGTTGATATGGCATTCACCTCCATATCACGACCTACGTTCTTCACATCTACACCGACGACTATGGTCTCGCCATTTTCGTTCTTCATTGTAGTGTACAGACGATAGCCTTTGTCCTTTCCTCCGAATCTTGTTATAGCAAAAGGCTTCTGCAAAGCATCAGGCAATTCCTCCCACAGCTTCTCTGTAAGCGAATGGGAATCATCTTTCCCTGCGTGGCGCGACAATACCCCATACTTGATTGTGAAGCGGTCTCCAGTCAACCCAAGTTTCTTCATAAAGTCCGGTGTCTTGGCGACATCGAAGAATGCCATTTTGTATAATCTGGAAGCGGCCGACTTTCCCTTCTCATAAATTGCTTTAACCACATCCTTCAATTGCGGTTTTTTCTTATCCTCTTTCAGTTCCGCGTCTTTCTCCACCGCCTCCTCGTCTGCTTTCTGTGCGTCGAGTTCCGCCTCTATTCTGTCACGTTCCTCCTCAGCACGTTCGCGCTCTTCCTGCGCTTTCCTCTCAGCTTCGGCTTTTTCCTCGGCTATACGCTTCTCCTCTGCGGCACGTTGTTCCTCCTCCGCTTTGCGTTCAGCCTCAGCCTTTCTTTCAGCTTCAACACGAGCTTCCTCCGCCTTCTCGGTCGCTATGCGCTCCGCTTCCGCTTTGGCGGCTTCCTCTCTGCGTGACTTCTCGCCTACGATGGCTTTCCAAGCGTCAACCACTCTCTGTGCCTCCGCCACTGCCGCCTCGTTTTCCTTGATTGACCGCAACAATTCCTCCGGCGTCTCGCCTTTCTCCTTCAGTGCCTTTGCCGCCTTCTCCCTTGCGATAGTCAGCGTGTTGCTCTGCGTCAACACTCTCACGTATGACTTCGGGCAATACCCTAAGCACTGCAAGATGCACATCCTTGCTCTCGCTCTTGCCGACTGCCTTCTCCGACAAGAAGTTGTTTGTCAGCAGTCTTACATACATCTTATGTCAACGATTCTGGCAATTTTGACAAAAAAGCAACTTTGTGGATGTTTTTTTCAGTAAAACGCATATATTTCTAACTCAAATTTTATACCTTTGCATCGTTGTTGAATGTCAGGGAGACTTTCCTATGTGTCATCCCGGGTTCACTTATATTGTTGCATCAATTAAGATTTAATAAGCATGAAGGCTAAACCTGATTTAAGTTTTTGGAAACTATGGAACATTAGTTTCGGTTTTTTTGGCGTGCAAATTGCATACGCACTTCAAAGCGCCAACATTTCCCGCATCTTTGCCACTTTGGGCGCTGACCCGCACAGTTTGAGTTATTTCTGGATTCTCCCGCCTCTGATGGGAATCATTGTGCAGCCAATCGTTGGATCACTGAGCGACAAGACTTGGTGTCGGTTCGGACGTCGAATCCCGTATTTGTTTATTGGCGCTACCGCGGCAGTACTCGTCATGTGCCTGCTTCCAAACGCAGGATCGTTTGGTTTGACAGTAAGCGGTGCGATGGTTTTCGGATTGGTGGCTCTTATGTTTCTCGACACAAGCATCAATATGGCAATGCAGCCGTTCAAAATGCTGGTCGGCGACATGGTTAATGAGAAGCAAAAGGCAAAAGCCTATTCTATCCAAAGCTTCCTGTGTAACGCAGGCTCTGTGGCTGGATATATTTTTCCATTCTTGTTCACGTTTATCGGCATTAGCAACACGGCCGAAAAAGGCGTTGTGCCTGATTCTGTAATTTGGTCATTCTATATTGGAGCAGCCATTTTGATTTTATGTGTGATTTACACAACTATGAAAGTACGGGAATGGAACCCGAAGCAATACGCAGAATACAACGGCGCAGTCATAAACGAATCTGAATCCGACAAAGACAGCGCATCTTGGATTTCCTTGTTGAGCAAAGCTCCATCCACATTCTGGAAAGTCGGGGTGGTTCAATTTTTCTGCTGGGCAGGATTCCTATACCTTTGGAACTACTCAACAGGCGCTATCGCCGAAACCGTATGGGACACAACCGACCCTACTTCCGCCGAGTTTCAAGAGGCAGGCAACTGGGTTGGAATCCTTTTCGCCGTGCAAGCTGTAGGAAGCGTGCTCTGGGCCATTGTCCTTCCTCAATTCAAAAACGCCAAAATGGCTTACGCTTTAAGTTTGGCTATCGGTGCGATTGGCTTCTGCATGATTCCGTTCCTACACGACCAGTATATGCAATTCATTCCGTTCCTGATGGTTGGCGCCGGATGGGCTGCTATGCTTGCTATGCCATTCGCATTTGTAACCAACGCCCTGCAAGGATACGGACATATGGGCGCATATTTAGGCCTCTTCAATGGAACAATCTGCATTCCTCAAATTTTTGCAGCAGTCTGCGGCGGTGGCGTCCTCAATTTGATTGGATCTCACCAAAGCAGCATGATGATTGTTTCCGGCGCATTGCTCTTAGCTGGAGCTATATGCGTTTTTGCAATTAAAAACAATAGATAACAGGATTCGGCTTTTTCGAAACAAGAGTTTCCAAAATGTCAAAACTGCGCTATGGAAGTCATTCATAAAACTTCCATAGCGCAGTTTCTTTTCAACGTTCTTCTAATAAAAAACAATAACGATTTTCAGAGGAAACACCCCATAGTTTTACTGGATATCTTTCTGAATATCGAAAAACTTCACTACATTTGTAGAAAAATTTAGCATTATATGAAAAAACGCATTCTTGTCACAGGTGGAACAGGCTACATTGGCTCTCACACCGTAGTTGAACTGCAAAATGCAGGGTATGAAGTGGTCATCATTGACAACCTGTCAAACAGCAACATAGATGTCCTTGATGGAATTGAAAACATAACACACATCCGTCCGGATTTTGTAGAAGCGGACTGTACCGACATGGCGGCTCTCCGAAAATTGTTTGACACATATCCCGACATCTGCGGCATCATAAATTTCGCAGCAAGCAAGGCTGTCGGTGAATCTGTACATAAACCGCTGCTCTACTATCGCAACAATCTGAACACTCTCACCAACCTGCTGGAGCTGATGCCCGAATATAACGTCAAAGGAATCGTATTCTCTTCATCATGCACAGTTTATGGTGAGCCCGACAAGAATCCTGTTGATGAAAATGCCCCTATAAAGAAGGCGACTTCTCCATATGGCAACACCAAGCAAATCAGCGAGGAAATAATCACTGACGCAATCAATTCCGGCGTGGGATACAAGAGCATCATCCTCCGCTATTTCAATCCTGTGGGAGCGCATCCGAGTGCAGAAATCGGAGAGTTGCCGAATGGAGTGCCTCAAAACTTGATTCCGTATCTCACACAAACGGCGATAGGTATCCGCAAAGAGCTCAGCGTTTTCGGCGATGATTACGACACTCCCGACGGGTCATGCATCCGCGACTTTATAAATGTCGTGGATTTGGCAAAAGCCCATGTCGTTGCAATCAGCAGAATGCTTGACAATCCCGACACCGACCCGATTGAAATATTCAATCTTGGCACAGGTTCAGGCGTTTCCGTACTTGAGCTTATCAACACATTTGAGACTGCGACCGGAGTGGCTGTGCCTCACAAGATTGTTGGACGTAGAGAAGGCGACATTGAAAAGGTTTGGGCAGATCCGCACAAAGCCAACACAGTGCTTGGCTGGAAAGCTGAAACTCCACTTGCCGACACTATGAAGTCTGCATGGAAATGGCAATTGCGCCTCCGTGAGAAAGGAATTATGTAAATAATACTTTTTATTTAACCGAACAAGCCTTCATCCATTTGCCGTTTCCAAGGATGAAGGCTTTTATAAAATTGCACTATACGGAATGATTGACAAAGAGACAGTAGACAAAATACTTGACGCAGCCGACATTGTAGACGTTGTTTCCGACTTCGTGCATTTACGACGTCGCGGCTCCAACTATGTCGGGCTTTGCCCTTTTCACAATGAGAAGACGCCGTCCTTCAGCGTCTCCCGATCAAAAGGCATATGCAAATGTTTCAGTTGCGGCAAGGGTGGCAGTCCAGTCAATTTCATTATGGAGCACGAACAGATGTCGTATTATGAGGCACTGAAATATCTTGCAAAAAAATACAACATCGAGGTAAAGGAACGGGAGCTTACAGACGAAGAGAAGCAGGCACAATCAGAACGTGAGAATATGCTGCTCGTGAATGATTTTGCACTGAAAAATTTTGAAGACAATCTTTTCAACACCGATGAGGGACGAAGTGTCGGCCTTTCTTATTTTTACGAACGCGAGTTTACCGACTCAACTATAAAGAAATTCCATCTTGGATACTCTATGGAAGGCCGGTCGGAACTCTACAATGCCATCAAAAAAAATGGCTATAATCCGACGTATGCCATAGAGTCCGGACTGTGTATCAAGGGAGAGCACGGCGTATACGACCGTTTTAAAGGCAGAGTCATGTTCCCGGTGCTCAACATTGCCGGAAAGGTAATAGCGTTTGGCGGTCGCACATTGAAAAAAGACCCCGCTAAATACGTAAACTCTCCGGAATCAATTATCTACAAGAAAAAGAACGAGCTTTACGGATTGTACCAAGCCAAACAGGCAATTGTAAAAAAAGACAAATGCTTCTTGGTTGAAGGCTATACAGATGTCTTGTCAATGCACCAAGCTGGCATCGAGAATGTTGTGGCGTCTTCAGGCACATCTCTCACCGAAGGACAGATAAGACTGATTCACCGCTTCACAGACAATATCACTGTATTGTACGATGGCGACTCGGCCGGCATCAAAGCCTCCCTGCGAGGCATCGACCTGCTTTTGGCAGAAGGACTGAATGTCAAAGTGCTTTTGTTGCCTGACGGCGACGATCCCGACAGTTTCGCCAAAAAGCACAACGCTTCAGAGTTTCAAGGATTTATTGACGCCAACGAGACTGATTTCATAAAATTCAAGACATCCATTCTTCTGGAAGGACTTGAAAACGACCCTATAAAAAAATCCGAGGCGATACAAGACATTGTAAAATCCATTTCTGTCATCCCCGAAAATATCACACGCGCCATTTACATAAAAGAATGCAGCAAGCGCTTCGAAATTGACGAGAAGATACTTGCCGAAGAGGTGAAGAAAACGGCAAAGGGCATCAAGGCAAAAGACCGTTCTGGCAAAAGTACCACAGAAACCGAGACAACATCCTCTCCAACCGTACGCACAGAGCCGTCGGATGCGGCAACCGTCAAATCCAAATCGCTGAGGATGTACGAGACAGACATTATCCGATATATTGCCAAATATGGCATGTGCAATGAGTTGTTTGAGATTGAAAACCCAGATGGCGGATTCTCCAACGTCACGCTTGTTGAGGCGGTAAACGTCGAACTGACATCCGAGTCAATATCTTTCAGCGTACCGGCATTTAAAAAGATTTTTGACAGAGCGTTGTCTTTCCTCCCCGACTTCTATGCAGACCTGCCCGGCGAAGCAGATCGTCTGGACAAGGAAATGAGAGAAAAAGTGCAGATAGCGCAATTGTCAGACACCGTAGTTGGAAAAGCGAAAGAACGGTTGGTCGAGTCAATACAGAAAGATTTCAAAAACAAACTCATTGATTTTGAAAAAGAATATCTTGAAAAAAGACTGTGTTCAGACCAAGACGACGAAATCAGGCAAACAACGTTGGACCTTGTCATAGAAAAAGAGCCACTCAGCAAAGTGCACACGAGACTGTCCGATATGGAATCGGAATACGACCGTCTTCGTGACCTGGTGTCGTTGTCTCTCAACGTGTGGAAAGACGCACTGTTGTCTCAGCGCATCAAGGAAATTCAGGAAGAAATAAAGCTCCTATGTCAAGCGTCAGGCGACATCAACAGAGTCGAGCAATTGATGCAAGAGCTGTCTCAACTCAGAGCAATTCGCAAACAATTGATAGGAGACCGTGTGATTATTCCATAACCTGCGCCTTGATATTTAATTTATTTCGTATTTTTGCATAAAACAAAAAGATTGAAGGAATGATACGACAATGGATTGCTGCAATAACTCTGGCCAGTTGCTCGGCAGCCGCTTTTGCCCAATTGAACTTGCCGACACGCAACATCGGCGGCGTCGACTATTATTACCGGATTGTGCAAAAGAAAGAGACTATTTACGGCATAGCCCGGGAGTTGAACATACCTAAAGAGGATATCGTAAAGTACAACCCTTCGGTTGCAACCGGCTTAAAGAAAGATCAGGTGCTTTATTTCCCGGTTGACGCATATGTCAAACGGCAGGCAGTCGTTCGTCCAAAAGAGCATAAGCACACAGTAAAAAACGGTGAAACGCTGTATGGCATTGCCAAAATGTACGGACTCTCTGTCGCCGAACTGCTGCAAGCAAACCCCCAAGCAAGGACCGGACTTAAAGCAGACTCTGTGTTGACAATTCCTGTCGGCAACGACAAGCAAGAAGCTGTGCCATACACCGTCAAGCCTGGCGACACACTTTATCGGCTGTCTGTGAATTTCAACGTCGACTTGAAAGATTTGCTTGAAATGAATCCAGGTGTATCGCCTGAGAATTTCCAAGTTGGAATGACTGTGCTTATTCCTCCAAGCAACAACGCTAATAAAGAAAAAGACAAACCTGAAACGGTATTCGTACACGACAAAGTTGAAAAAGGCGATTCGTTTGAGTCCATTTCCGAAGAATATGGAATTACAGAAGAACAGCTGAAAGAAGCAAATCCCGATGTGGACAAACTGAAACGTGGATCGTATGTGGTTGTCCCTATTGCGAATGAAAGCCAAACTGACTCAACCACGGTTGTCAGACAAGCTTTCCGCGAAACGTCAGACGACAACATCAACGACTGCGTCAACATTGCCATTTTATTTCCTTTTGAGGCAAAGAATACCAACAAAAGCAAGCAGGCATTGTTCTACCGCGACTTCTATCGTGGGGCATTGCTGGCAGTCAACGACCTTAAGACTAAGTCAAAATTGAATCTTTATGCTTACGATGTTACAGATGCCAACATCTCAACCGTCTTGAGCAAGAAAGAGATTGCCAATGCGCATATGATTTTTGCCCCTTCTGAGGACAACTTGCTGAAAACGATTGTCGACTTTGGACAGAAGAACGGAATCAATGTCATTAATTCCTTCTCAGTCAACAACGATATGTGCTACAACAACAATCGCTTTTTCCAAGTCAACACTCCGTCGTCATATATGTATTCTTCCGTAAGTTCTTATGTCGAGAGCAATTATGCAAACTGTGAAATCGTTTTCTTAAAAGACGAGTCGGAAGACGACAAACCATTGATTGAATATTTAAAAATGACAAATCTGCCAAAGCAGACTGTCAACCTATCGGAGAGCAACGGCTTCGTTTGTCAACACCCCACGCTATTCGTTCCGACGTCAAGCTCCAGATCCGCATTAAAAAAGCTGAAATCTTTGGTCGATGAATTGGCTGCTGATCCTGCGAATGATGGAAAATTCAGCATTCTTGGCTATCCTGAATGGTCGATATACAACGAATATGAGAATTTCCTGCGCGCAAACAACGTATGCCTGTTCTCTCGCTATTCGATTGAAGGCAACAACAAGTTTGACAGCAAATACAAATATTGGTACGGAGAAAGCCCAATCAATTCAATCCCTAACATGAGTGAATTGGGCTATGACACGATGTCGTTCTTCATAAATGCTGTCATTGCAAACGGCAACGACTTCAACAAGCCTATGCAAGCAACCGACGGTTTGGAAATCGGCATCAACATTGTGCGCACAAGCAGTTGGGGAGGGTTTGTCAACACCGCTTCATTTATTTACAACTACACGACAAAAGGTGTAGAAAAACATATGTTGAAATAATGAAAAAATACGTAATAGCAAGTATACTTTTGATATCAAGTCTGACTTCTGTCGCAGAGGACCACTTTTCTGGAGCTTTCAGCATTGGCGCAAAAGGTGGGGTTTCTTTATCTCAAACCACGTTCTCACCAAGCGTGCCACAAAAGTTCCATTCAGGTCCGATGGCTGGTATCATGTTCCGATATATCGAAGAGAATCATTTCGGGCTTATTGGCGAGGTGAATTTCGAGCAACGAGGATGGAAAGAAAATTTTGAGGAAGCTCCATATTCATACAGCAGAGACTTGTCGTATATCCAAATACCCCTTCTGGCACATATCTATTTTGGTTCTGAGAAAGCAAAGTTTTTCTTCAACGCAGGTCCAGAGATAGGTTTCATGATTGCGGAAAATACAAATTCTAATTTTGATATCAACAATTTTTCCTCTTTAGAGGGATTTCCTTCGGAAAATCGCAATACGGAACAATTCGCCATGCCCATTAAACACAAAGTGGACTATGGCATATCTGCGGGAATTGGCGCAGAATGGGCAATAAACCGTAAGAACTCCATACTTATAGAAGGCAGGTTCTACTATGGACTGAACAACATTTTCGGAGCCAATAAAAAAGATATATTCGCGGCCTCCAACAGTATCGGAATTATGGCGTCAATTGGATATTTTTTCCGCCTGAAATAACGGAACATACAGGGAATCAAGCAGTCATATCTTCACATCACGATATGGCTTTATTACTTAGAAGATATGAAAAAAGTGGCGACAATACCTATTTGTAGGTATTGTCATAGATTGGATTAAAGTTTAACTTTGCAAACAAAAAAGGATGTAATGGATAATTTTCACAAATATAAACCCACCGACAAGATGAGCAATGTTATCAGCGAAAATTATTCACTGATTTCAGTCATGAGCCGCTTCGGCCTGCCTTTAGGATTTGGCGAGAAGACCGTAGCCGAGGTGTGCAATGAACAAGGTGTTGACTGCAATACTTTTCTTATTGTTGTTAATTTTGTAAATGAAGATTCCTACAGCGGAGAGTTTTCATTCAACTATGACTCCGTGTCACTTCCCGCCCTTGTAGACTATCTGAAGCAAGCGCATTCGTATTTCCTGGACTTCAGTTTACCAACCATACGGCAAAAACTCTGCAATGCGTTGGAATTGGAGCCAGAAAAGAATGACATCATCAAAACAGTTTTGATGTTCTACGACAAATATGTAGATGAAGTCAGACGCCATATGGAATATGAGAACAACCATATTTTCTCATATGCTGACAATTTGATTAAACATCATAAATCCAACAATTTCTCAATTGCACAATTTGCGGAACACCACAATCATATAAACGAGAAATTGAAAGAGTTGAAAAACATTTTAATCAAATATTATCCGCAGACAAAATGCAACAACCTTCTCAACGACACTTTGTTTGACATATTCAACTGTGAATCAGATTTAAGGACACACTGCCGACTTGAAGACAGTGTGTTTACCCCTGTTGTCTTGAATTTAGAACAGAATTTGACCGATGAAAAGTAAAGAGGATATAAAAGTTGCAATTGCAGATGGATCGGTCATCATGCGAAGCGGTCTTGCATCGGTTCTGAAGCATTTTTCGGAATTCAATTTCAGAATCAACGAAATCACAAATCAAGAGGCTCTGACAATCTTTCTAAGACTTCACACTCCAGATTTGTTGATTATCAATCCGCTTTTTGCAATTGGCATGAATCTGACAGCAATCCGGAAAACATATCCATCATTGAAAATTGCGGCACTGACATCATCACTTATCGACAACCAGTTGCTGTCTGACTACGACACAACAATTTCTATTAATGATGACATCGAAACGATTTGCAGTAAAATCAAAGAAGCTGTCAATGAGCCTGACGAAGAATCTTCCGAACAAGATGCCTTAAGCGCCAGGGAAAAGGAAATCATCGGTTGCGTTGTAAAAGGAATGACCAACAAGGCGATAGCCGACACATTGTCTATTTCAATATATACGGTGATTACGCACCGCCGCAACATCTCAAGGAAATTGCAGATACACTCCCCTGCCGGTCTGGCAATCTATGCAATTGCAAATAATTTGGTAAACATTGAAGATATTAAAGATGTGATAAACTAAGCGTCAATTGTTTAGTTTCTACAAACCCAAACATCAGGATATTTTTCAGTGATGCCGTTCTTCTGAATATATGAATACATCTCTTCTTTTGTGTCGCCTGTTGCCAATGCAACTTTATAGACTGAAGAACCTTTGGCGGCATCTATGATAACCAGCCCGGTCTCAGACGAGGCCTCGACAAATTTTTTAGCCTGACCATACGATTTAAGCGAAGCTATCACTACACTATATTTTTTTTCCGTCTCGCCACCAACGCCTTTCTCCACAGCTTCGATGTCATTTGACTCAATTTTGACTGCTCGTTTTGTCATTTTTTCAACAACGTTTCCACTCTTGCCCTTAGCCTTAGGCTGAGCTGCCGATATTGACGCAACACTTGCCTTGTCCGGAAGGGAATCAATCGCAATAGGAGTCGTTAATGTAAGCACAAGAACTATAATCGCCGCAACAGACGCAGCCATGCGCAATGCATTCATCCTAATTTCCGAGAATCTACGACGTGGGGCTTTTTCTTCTGATTTTACGACGTTCTGAATCCTGACAGGCTGCAATCCATAGTTGCTCAAATTAACCCCCGACAGTCCCACTGCCGACGGAGCAAACACAACGCAACCCGCATCAGAATAATGGAACGAACCTATCTTACCGAAATCAAACGAATGGTTTGCAACAAGAGACTCTTTTATGGTCTTCACGTCGCCTTCCACCTTCGCTACCGCTGCATTATATCCGCAGCCAGTCTGTTTCATAAAGGCATTGGCAACAAGGCCGTCGTTATGCGTCAATGCGGCATTAAAGGCCACCGATCTGGATGGCGGCAACAGAACACCGTCGCATATGCTTGACGCAACATTCTGACAAATAAACGCACCAAAACCCGGGACAATCACACAATCATTGTCTCTGAGCAAGCATTCGATATAATTAATAAGTTCCATACATTGCAAAATTAATCAAAATTCGACAAAGCAACAATGTTTTACCTGTCCTTTTTCTTTAAATATGGCAATGCTTGACTTTTGTCGCATCCTAGTTTGACTGCCTCCATCGCATAGCTATAGGCATCGTCGTAACGGAACTGCATCTGTGCCATGCGAGCTTTAAGCAAGTACAAATCTGATGATTTGGGATCTAATTTCTGCGCCTCCGAAAGGTCATTCTGGGCTTCTTGATATTTTCCTACCGCTATATAACACTCTGCCCGATTCAAATAATTCGCCGAACGGTTCTCTTTTTTTATAATGTCATCATATAGCAATATCGACTTGTCATATTCTCCATTCAGCCTGCGGAGCAAAGCCATGCCACGTTTGGCGTCCATGTTTCCGGCATCCGTTTTCAAGCATTTGTCAAAACAACGTTCCGCCTGCCCCATATCGCCAACCTCCAATGCAATCATGCCCGCACCGTTCAACGCTATACAATCAGAAGGGTTTATATCCAACAACTTGTTATAGTCGGCCAACGCCGACTGCACACTGTCCATCTCAAGATATAAAGCCGCACGATTATGAAGTATTGTCGTTGACTTAGGCGCAACGGACAGAGCCATATTGTAATTCTCCAAAGACTCATCCAGTTTGCCTTGATTGCGGTAAACTGTCCCCAAATTCGACATTAATAAATAGTTGCTTGGATTTGCAGGTTCCATTTCCAAAGCCGTCTTTATCAAGCGCTCCGACAATGTCCAGTCTCTGCTTGTCAGAGCCTTGTCGATCTGGTCGAGCAACGACATATAATTTTCTGCAGCAATAGCAGCTGATGGTATTACCGTCAAAGCCAGCATCAGGACAATGGTTCTTATCTTTGTCATCTTCTTTATTTTTTGCATAATTGTCTACAAAGATACCTTCTTCCGATTGGAAATGTTTCGACCATAGGATTTTTTTTGTATTTTTGTGGAAAATACAACGTTTATGAATTTTCTCAGTTTTATAATTTCAAGCATATCATCAACCCAAACAGCCTCAAGCAGCAGCCACAAACTGTCGGATGTCGCCAACGGATTGCCTATAGAGCAAGTGGTTGACAAACTTGTTTCAAGTGCCGTTGATTTGGTACTCCGTCTTGTGATAGCCATTGTGGTGTTTTACCTCGGGAAACTTATCATCAATAAAATTTACAAAAGCGTAAACAAAATACTCCATCGCCGACAAGTTGACAGGTCGCTTGCCACATTTGTGTTGAGCCTTGTCAAAATAGTGATGTTGTTCATCTTGATAATAATCTCCATTTCCATACTTGGCATAGAAACAAGTTCGTTCATCGCCTTGTTTGCATCGGCTGGTGTCGCTGTGGGTATGGCGCTGAGCGGGACATTGCAGAATTTTGCCGGAGGCGTGCTCATTCTCCTTCTAAAGCCATACAAAGTTGGAGACTTCATTGAGTTTCAAGGCTTCACTGGAAAAGTGAAAGAAATTCAGATATTCAACACAATCCTTAATACGGGTGACAACAAATGGATTTCAATCCCGAATGGAGGACTGTCAACCGGCAGTATAAACAATTACAGCCGTGAAGATTACCGTCGCATAGACTGGACAATCAGCATCGCCTATGGTGATGACTATGAAGTGGCAAAACGAGAGATTCTACGCATTGTCAACGAAGACGACCGCATTGTAAAGAAATACATTGAAGACGACCGAGCCATGCGGTTTAAAGACGCCGATGTTTCCGCCCGACCCTCGTTTTTACCGGACATTGAGTTTGAGAGACATCACTCCAGATTGTGGAAGATGTTTCATCGCAAGAAAAACAAATCCGAAAGCCAACAGGAGCAGCCAGCTGAAGAAATTCGCTTAGCGAAAACCGACTGCTCTCCGTTTGTGGCCCTGAGCGCGCTCGCGGCAAGCAGTGTTGACATCGTTGTCCGCGTATGGGCTCCGACAAGTCTTTATTGGGATGTCTACTTTGACATGAACGCGCGGTTCTACAACGAACTTCCAAAAGCCGGCATCAACTTCCCGTTCCCACAAATGGATGTTCATATGTGCTGAAAAGGCTAATGCGACTGTTAAATTCACAGCCGCATTTTTTGTTTTATTTTTGAAAAAATCACGGTCAAGTCTGCCTGTTTAATAAAAAACAATAAGTATATTTGCGTTAACTTTGGAGCAAAGCGCAATGGCAGCCGGAACGGCCTGCGACAATTGGCAGACAATCGCCATAAACCGCTCCTGACAGCAATGCATTAATCATTGCACACCAAGCCTGTAAAAGGCTTTGAGACAGATAAAAATAAAAACAATATAAATGATAAGTAAATGGAATTACTTACCCCTTACATCAGAAGAACAAGATTTAGAGATCGAGTTGGCGAAAAAATACGCCGGCAGCCCAGCAATAGCTGAGCTGCTTGTTCAGCGGGGCATTACGTCTGTAGATGACGCTGAACACTTTTTTAACCCTTCTCTGTCTGATTTGCATGATCCATTCCTGATGAAGGATATGGACAAGGCCGTAGATAGGCTTAATATGGCAATGGGGGCAAAAGAGAAGATATTGGTATATGGAGATTACGATGTCGATGGCACGACAGCGGTGTCTTTGGTATACAAATATCTAAGGAATTATTATTCGCATATCGAATACTACATTCCAACGCGTGATGAAGAAGGATATGGCATATCAATTAAAAGTATTGACTATGCTGCATCTATTGGTGTCAAACTTATAATTGTGCTGGATTGCGGCATCAAGGCCATTGATGAAATCCACTATGCCAAGGAAAAAGGCATTGATTTCATCATATGCGACCACCATGTCCCCGACGACGTTTTGCCGGAGGCATATGCCATTCTTAATCCCAAGATGGAAGGCAACACTTATCCCTATCCTCACCTCTGCGGGTGTGGCGTAGGATTTAAGTTCATGCAAGCCTTCGCCAAGAGCAACGGGCTGACAAATCAGAATGAGTTGTATAGTCTTCTTGACTTGGTCGCCGTCAGCATCGCTGCCGACATTGTGCCAATGACCGGGGAAAACCGGATCATGACATACCACGGATTGAAGCGGCTAAACTCAAACCCCAATTTGGGTCTGAAGAGCATCATAAAGATTTGCAATCTAGCAAACAGGGAGATAACCATCAGCGACGTTATATTCAAAATCGGGCCACGCATCAATGCGTCCGGGCGTATGCAATCGGGCATGGAGGCCGTCGATCTGCTCACCACCAAAGACCTCAATGAGGCGTACGCCAAAGGAAAGAGCATCGACCAATACAACCGCGACCGCAAAGAACTCGACAAACGAATCACAGAAGAAGCCAATGCCATTTTGGAAAATCGTGGAGAAATCGATTCCGACCACAAGTCAATCGTCATCTACAACAAAAACTGGCATAAGGGCATCATTGGCATTGTAGCCTCACGTCTGACCGAGCTTTACTACAAGCCGGCTGTGGTGCTGACTCTGTCAAACGGGATTGCGACTGGATCATCACGATCGGTACAGGGATACGACATTTATTCGGCAATTGAGGCTTCTCGCGATTTGCTTGAGAACTTCGGAGGCCACACCTATGCCGTAGGATTGTCGCTGAAGGAAGAAAACATTCCGGAATTCTCACGCAGGTTTGAGGAATATGTCGCCAAAACGATAAAACCATATCAGATGACTCCGCAAATCGACATTGACGCATATCTGAGATTTGAGGAGATTACGCCTGAGTTCCTGTCGCTTCTCGACAAGTTCAATCCATTCGGACCTGGAAATCAGAAGCCAATTTTCTGTTCAAAGAACGTATTGGACTATGGCACAAGCAAGTTGGTTGGCAAGAATCTCGAGCACATCAAACTGGAATTGGTAAACAACAGCTCCGGGAAAGTGTTGAACGGAATTGCTTTCAATATGGCGCAGTATTTCAGCCACATCAAATCAGGCAAGCCATTCGACATATGCTACACTATTGAGGAAAACAAACATCCGAACAATGTGAGCAAATACCAATTGCTTGTAAAAGAGATTCGTATAAATTGATATGAAATGGACCGCGGTTCAATTCACGACACACTGAAACGCTATTGGGGCTATGATTCTTTCCGAGCTAAACAAGAGGAAATTATCAACTCTGTTTTGCTCGGAAAGGATACTCTTGGACTGCTGCCTACCGGTGGCGGAAAATCAATAACTTTTCAGGTGCCGGCGATGCTGCTTGACGGCTTGACAATTGTTGTCACGCCGTTGATTGCTCTTATGAAGGACCAGGCAGACGGATTGCGCGACAGGCACATAAACGCAGCTTACATTCATTCTGGACTGCGTCATGGAGAAATCCGGAACGTCATTGACCGATGCGTGTTCGGAAAGTGCAAGTTTCTTTACATTTCACCAGAGCGCTTGGCTTCATCTTCGTTTATCGAATCTCTCAGACGAATGAAGGTATCCTTGATTGTGGTCGATGAGGCTCACTGTATTTCACAATGGGGATATGACTTTCGCCCATCGTATCTGAACATTGCGTCGATACGTCAATTATTTCCAGACGCTCCTGTTCTCGCGCTTACAGCCTCCGCCACTCCTGCCGTTGTTGCCGACATAATGCAGCAGTTGCAATTCAAGGAGCCAAATGTCATAAGAAAAAGTTTCCGCCGCGACAATCTATCTTATATTGTCAGACATCAAGAGAACAAAACCGAGAAACTATTTTCCGCATTGTCCAGGATTTATGGAAGCGGAATAATCTATGTCAGGAGCAGAGCCAAGACCAAAGACATTGCCGAGCAACTGAAATCACAGGGATTCTCGGCCGATTATTACCATGCGGGACTTCCGACAGAGGAAAAACGCGACAAACAAGACAAATGGAAACGTGGTGAAATCCGCATCATCGTTGCTACAAATGCGTTCGGAATGGGCATTGACAAACCCGACGTTCGCTTTGTAATGCACCTTGATGTTCCGAACTCCCTCGAAGAATATTACCAGGAAGCGGGACGCGCGGGACGCGATGGCAAAAAAGCATACGTAATGCTCCTCGTGTCTTCCAAAGATGAAGGCACTCTAAAACGCCGCATCTCTGAAGCTTTTCCGCCAAAAGACTTCATAAAGGACGTATACACCCATATGTGCGATTTTTTAGGTCTTGGAATCGGAGCGGGCTATGACAAAGTCTTCGATTTTAACCTACAGTTGTTCTGCACCACATTCAAACTTCCTGAACGTCAAACATACAGTGCTCTGAAAATTTTGTCGGCATGTCAATACATTGATTATATCGATGAAGTTGACACTCTGTCAAGAATTATGATTTTGGTAGAGAAACGGGATCTTTACAATGTAGAGGGCATGACACCTGAAATGGGCAATGTGCTCGAATTGATCCTACGCAATTTTGCCGGCGTCTTTTCCGACTATATTTTTATCGACGAGCCTACAATCGCATACAAGCACAACATCCCCGTAAATAAAATATACGAGACTCTCCTGTTTTTAAGCCGCAAGCACATTATCACATACATTCCTCGAAAGCGTACCGCATACATTTTCTTCCCATATTCCCGCATGGAACCCCGGCATCTCACAATTCACAAAGAAGCATATGAGGTCGGCAAACAACGATTGGAACTCAGGATTAACTCTATGATTGACTACGTGTCCAACCAAACATCATGCCGGGAAGCCAAGATTTTGAAATACTTCGGCGAAGAAAACACCTGCAATTGCGGTCACTGCGACATATGTGTGGAACGCAAAAAAGCAAGTCCTTCCGAAAAAGAACTTGCTGATGGGATTTTATATATGCTGTCGCTAAAAAGCCGCACATTGAAAGAAATCACCGACACATTGGCTTTTCCCGCCAAAGATATTGCCGGAATGGTACGGTTCCTATTGAAGGAAGGTAAGATTAACTATACCGACGGGCTGCTTTCAATCAAGTGAGTCATACTTCGACAATTCAATATATTTTGCCGCCAAATCCGACTGCATATCGTCAAGTTTCTGGAACGCATTGAGAATAAACTGATATTCCGCCAGATAATCAATGATGGTTATCAATTTTGCAGCCAACGCTTCATCCAGATACTTCTTCACCTCTGAATAATTCAATCGTTTGCCATATTCTTCAATGGATTGAGAAATCCGCTCCACCTCGTCGTAACGACTGCGTATGTCGGCCTCCCCTTTTCTGCTCTGATATGTTTTGGCAAAATCATTGGATTGTTGTATGGCTCGCGAAGCTTTCACCTTCCCCTTATTTGAGAACAGAGGAATCGAGAAGCCGACAACGGCGCCGTGTCCACGCACATCACCGTCCGACGTAAATTTGTATCCCAATGTTATATTGGGCCACCACGACCGTTTGCCAGCCTTTACATCAAACTCATCCGCTTGAAGGTCAGACAATATCGCCATATAGTCAGGACTGTTGTAATACGCCGAGATGTAATGTTCAACAGCTTTCTTCTCTATCGGATATTTCGTGCTGTTCATATCCACATTCTCAAAGGCTTTACCACCATTCATCTGAACAAGATCCGACAAAACAACCTGGCGTTGTATCTCCATCGAACTGATATCCGAAGCGATATCAAACGCATCTATTTTCATCTTTGAGATTTCAAGCACGTTGAATTCCGCACGCATTTCCACATCGACAACTTTTCTCAGCATCGAGTCGAGCACTTGAAGGAGTTGCCTGCGTCTTTCCAAACGGCAATTCAAGTTGATTAAATCCAAATATGCCAATCGGGCTTGTTTAACCACCTCCATGCGCTTTGACTCAAACAGATATTGAGAAGCATTTATACGGCATTCTCTTGCCTTTTTACGCATCTGATATACGCCGGGCCATTCAATGGTTTCCGATACGGTAAGTTCAAGCGATGGTTCCGACAAAGCCATTATCTCCATTTCAATTTCTGGATCCGGAAGGTTTCCCTCTGTCCGCAATGCCAATTCGTCTCCTTTCAGCGACAATTTTGCAGCCTGTAGACTTTCGTTATTTTGCAATATCTGCGTCGACAACGCATCGGCATACATTGACACCGGAGCGACCATTAATAACAATGATAATAAAATCTTCTTCATACTTGATGACTTGACGTTTTCTTCTTATTGTTTACGTAATACAAAATCGGGACTACAAAGATATTCAAAAGCGTCGAACTGAGCAAGCCGCCCAATATCACCAATGCCATCGGACTTTGAATTTCATTTCCAGGCTCAGCACCACGCGCCACGATTGGAATTAAAGCCAATGCCGACGACATCGCAGTCATGATAATAGGAAGAAGTCGGTCTCTTGACCCAATAAAAATTCTGTCCATCAAAGGTATTCCATCAGTTTCCAATTGCCGGTAATGCGAAATAAGCAACATTCCATTTCGAGTTGCAATGCCAAGCAAAGATATAAATCCGATAATAGCTGGAATATTTACTTCCTTTCCACCGATCCATAGTATCATCACTCCTCCAATCATAGCCAGCGGGATATTGACAAGGATTATCAGTGCATCAGAAACACGATGGAACTCTTGATACAAGAGGAGCAGAACCAACAGCAATGCAAACACCGTTGCGATTCCAAGAATGCGCGATGCTGTTTTCTCGCTTTCAAACTGTCCGCCATAGTTGATATAATATCCTTCCGGCAATTTTACGGATTCATTAATTTTATCTTTGACTGCCTCAACAGCTCCAACCAAATCACGATTCTCGACATTTGCAGACACAATGATTCTTCGTCTGGCATTTTCACGACTTATAGAATTGAATGTCGATGATGAACGCACCTCTGCCACTGTCGACAATGGAACTTTACCTTTGTCGGAGTCAATCATAAGATTTTCTATTGCCGACAATCCGCTATGACGGTCATCAGCCACCTTCAGTTTCAAGTCGTATGGCACGCCGTCTTCATATACCTCCGAAACAACAATTCCAGATGTGCAGACATTGACAAACTTACGGAAGTCAGACATTGTTATCCCATATTCAGCCATCAACACACGATTGGGCACAATTATTATTTCCGGACGTTGAATCTGTTGCTCCACATTGATGTCGACGATTCCTTCCACTTCACCAATCTCGCCCTTGATGCGTGTAGCTATGTCGTGCAATGTCGACAAATCGTTTCCAAATATCTTAATGGCTATCTGCGCTTCTGTTCCGGAGAGCATGGCGTCGATGCGATGGGAAATCGGTTGCCCGATTTCAATGTTTATTCCGGGGATTATCGACAGTTTCTTTCTAATGTCGCTCATCAACTCCTCCTTGCTGCGGTCCTTCAATTCATACGGAGCCTCAATCTCCGACGCATTGCTGCCGCGCGAATGCTCATCAAGTTCGGCACGTCCTGTCTTACGGGCAATTGTTTTGATTTCAGGAATACTCAACAATGCTTCATCCACTTGCTTTCCTATTTCGTTGGAATCATCGAGTGAGATGCCAGGCAATGCTGTCACGTTGATTGTAAACGACCCTTCATTAAACGACGGCAGGAAGCCACGTCCAAGCGTAAAAAACAAACCTGCGGCAATCACAAACGCGGCAGAGACAGCCCAGAACACTGGCCTGCGATGACTGAACGCTTTTTTAAGCATCACGTCATAAATTCTCTTCAAATTTCTGGTCACAAATGATTCTTTGCCAACTTTCATTAGGTGCTTGTCTTTCGACAACAACATGTCGCACATCACAGGTGTTAACGTCAAGGCCACAACAGTAGACGCTGCGAGCGATACTATAAACGCTATTCCAAGCGGCACCAACAATCGTCCCTCCATGCCCGACAGGAAAAACAACGGCAAGAAACATGCGATAATAATCAACGTCGAGTTGAGTATTGGCATTCTGACCTCAGACGACGCATGAAATACAACATCTCTAGTCTTCTTCCGTTCTGACTCTGGCAGCTGCCTGTTTTCACGCAACTTTCTATAGACATTCTCCACATCCACAATAGCATCATCCACCAGAGAGCCTATGGCAATAGCGATACCGCCAAGCGACATTGTATTGACAGACAAATTAAGTACATGCAGAATGATAAGTGTTATTATGACAGATATTGGCAATGCAAGCACGGATATGATCGTTGCCCTATAATCCATAAGGAACAGAAACAAAATCACAACAACAAACAACGCTCCTTCTGCCAATGCACCCTGTATATTGTCAATTGCATTGTCTATGAAATCACTTTGACGGAAGATGTCGGTAGAAACAGTTATATCTGACGGCATTGCCTTCTTCATTGCGTCAAGAGTATTTTCAATATCCTCCACCAGCACCGTTGTATTTGCCTCATTTTGCTTTGCAACAGTGATAAGTACCGCGGGTTTGCCCTTTTCTGTGGCAAGTCCGAGTTTCGGATAAGCGCTGCCAATTGTGACTTCGGCAATATCCGCCAATTTCACAATGTTTCCATCTGTACTCCTCACTGCAGCCAATGACAATTGAAGAGTATCTGTGGTGTTTATTTGACCTTTTATCAAATACTCGTTCCCAAATTCATGAAGGATGCTTCCATTCGTATTGCTGTTCAACTGGTCTGTTGCATCAAGCACATCCGACATGTCAACATTGTGGAAACGCATCCGCTCTGGGCTGAGCAATATCTGATATTCCTTAACATCCCCGCCCATCACTGTGACTTGTGCGACACCTGGCAACGACAACAATTGCGGACGGATTGTGCGATCAGCAATTGTGCGCAAATCCATAAGCGATGTTTTGGCTGATGTCAAGCCCACAATCATCACTTCGCCCATTATCGATGTCTGTGGAGCCATTTTGGGGCTGTCGACATTTGGCGGCAATGTTTCAGCCACAGTCGACAGTTTCTCGGCCACAATCTGACGATTCACATAAACATCTGTGCCCCAATCAAATTCAATATTAACAACCGACAATCCTGTATCGGATGTCGAACGAACCCGACGCACACCGTTCACTCCGTTCAAAGCGGTTTCAATTGGATACGACACAAGTTTCTCCACCTCTTCCGGAGCCATTCCAGGCGCTTCTGTCATTACGGTCACTGTCGGAGCATTCAAATCAGGGAAAACATCGACAGTCGTATTGGAAACGGTATATAATCCCGCAGAAACAATCAGCGCGAACACACTGATTATCAAATAGCGGTTGTTGAGTGAAAACCGTATTATCTTATTCAGCATAGCGGTTGGTATTAATGATGGTGATGACCTTCAGGAACAACGCCGCTGTTGCCTGCCAATTTCACATAGACTGCGCCTTCTGTCACAACTTCCTCTCCTTTTGCGAGTCCTGATGTTATTTCAATACGCTTGCCGTCTGTTCTGCCAATAGCCACTGGACGCTTCTCAAAATGTTCCTTGCTCTCTCTGACAAAAACTGCATATTTCCCTTGCTCTTCAATTACCGACTTTGTAGGCACGGAGATTACGCCCGATTCCGGATTGCCAAGCAGATAGACATCTGCATAGCTGCCAGGAGCAACGCTTCCATCGCCCACAAAACTGAATTCAATGTCAAAATAGCCATTGGTTGCTGACGCCATTGTTCCGGCTGTCAGTCTATGTCCCTGCATTTCATCCAATGCAAAAATCTTGTCACTATATGGCAGTTTGAAATTAGCAGTTTTGATTAATGCAAATTCATTGAAATACCGTTGCGGGACAGACGCTTTCAACGTAAGGCGAGCACTTGAGGTGACAACGGCAATTGGAGTGCCGGTAGTCACATAAGAGCCCGATGCTACCAACAACTGGCTGACTACACCGGATATTGGACTGACTGCCACACTGCTGCTACTATTTCCCGACACTGCATTTTTTGCCATTTCAACAGCGACCTGCGCTTCTTGAAGTTCTTTCGCTGTAGCCAAATTTGAATTGTACAATTTCTGTACGCGTTCCAGATTCTGCTTTGCTGCTGTCAGCTGAGTGCGTGCATCCGCACGTGGGTCGCCTCCGGAGATTCCTGCAGAGGATATGCTGCACACTACACCGCCGTTTTTTATTTCCACTCCCTCATTAATTCCCGCAGACAATTTTATAATACCGTCTGATTTAGCCGCAACAACAGCTTGCGACAATGGAGATGGGAGAATCTCTCCACCACACTTTATTACGTTTTGGAATTCGGAAGGGTTGACAATAGTTGTCTTTATACCCAGTTTCTCAATCTGTTCGTGTTCGATAACGATCTCATTACCATGCTCTTCATGGCCGTGGTTTTCTTCTTTTTCTTTATTGTCGCTGTGCGAGTCAGCACACCCCGTCATTACAACAACGGCAGCAACCGACAGACAGCGAATAACTGTTGTCATATTCATCTTTACAATTGTTTTTGTGTTAATAAATCAAATTATCGCAAAAATGAATATACGGGAGGTGCTCGTAGACATTGAATTTGATCCAGGACTGGCTTTAAAATCAGCTGAACATCGTAGAACTCAACATCTTCTTGTGGATCTATTTTTATTAATTGTGATTCTCCGGCAATAAATGAATCAAACTCAACACATTTTTTCTCAATGTGTATTTTAACCACATTGCGCAGTGCCGCTTGATGATAACTGCATTTCTGTACACCAGGGTGGTGGCATGTATGCGAAGCATCTGAATCCGCATCATCACCGTTTGAGCCAAGCAGTTCCACAACAATAGGCACAGCCATCTCATGGTGATGATGATGTATGGCAAGAAAATTGAAGGCTATGACAGCCACCAACGCTAAATACGATATCGATATCTTGCCTATTTTTTTCATCCAGTTTTTACAAAGATAATGCAAGTTGCAAGCTTGCTTGAATATTATGCTGAGACGCAGCTTATCTTATGCAAAGATAATGCAAATCGAATGCAGAATATCAAGCTTGCTTGAATATTATGCTGAGACGCAGCTTATCTTATGCAAAGATAATTATTTTTCAGTGCAACATTGTTGCATTCCGCATTATAGAAAATTATTCATCCTCAAGGAAATCCTCGTCAAAATCAAAATCCGTATCACTGTAAGAATACATATCATCTGTAAATCTCGACAGCTCTCTTCCATCTTTCTTTGTTGGCCGACCAAGGCCCTTTTGCCGGTCTATAAATCCGCTGATTTTGACCATTTCCAACAATTCATATTGACTTGGCGCTGTGACATTCTCCAAATATTGAGGGACCAACTTCGCCCCCATGCGATTCTCTGCCACATCTTTCACTCGAAAAGAATATGTAATCGGAGGCTTCTTGACATCAATGACCTCTCCTATTTTCACCGGGCGCGACGGTTTGACATTTACTCCCGACACCGACACGCGTCCTTTTTTACAAGCTTCAGTGGCAATTGTCCGCGTTTTGAAAATCCGCGTAGCCCAAAGCCATTTATCTATTCTGACATCTTTCATCTATTCAAAAGTTTATTCTCCTTCTATATCCTTCCAAAGAATTTTCACACTGCAAAGATAGCCATAATTTTTGTCCCAAGCACCATCACAATGTTCAGCAATCCTGATACATAAAGAGGGCCGTACTCTTCAGTACAGCCCCCTTCAACTATTTTCTTTATAACTATCGTTATTTTTTCAATTCAATCTCATCAGGATTCTGACCCCAATGCTGCAATGCCAAACGACGATAGTTGTTGTAACGCCATTGTGCATTTTCCTTAGCGGCCTCAAACAACTGCTCTGCCTCATTAGGATAAGCCTTCATCACTGATGCGTAGCGAACCTCACCCTTCAAGAATGCAGTGAAATTGTCCCAATTCGGCTCCTTGCTATCGAGCGTAAATGGATTTTTGCCTTCCTTCTCAAGTTCTGGGTTATAACGCCACAAGTGCCAGTAGCCACATTCAACAGCCGCAGCCTCTTCAGCCTGTGATTTACCCATACCCTTCTTCAATCCATGGTTGATACATGGTGCATAGGCGATAATCAATGATGGTCCATCGTATGCTTCTGCCTCGCGGATTGCCTTAAGGGTCTGAGCCTGGTCAGCGCCCATAGCCACCTGAGCCACATAGACATATCCATAAGTTGAAGCAATCAAACCAAGGTCTTTCTTACGGACACGCTTTCCTGATGCTGCAAATTTTGCAATTGCGCCAAGAGGAGTTGCTTTCGAAGCCTGACCACCAGTGTTTGAATAAACCTCGGTGTCGAGGACAAGGATGTTTACGTTCTTGCCCGATGCAATTACGTGGTCAAGGCCACCGAAACCGATATCGTAAGATGCTCCGTCACCACCAATTATCCATTGAGAACGTTTCACCAAGTGGTTCTTCAAGTGGTCAAGACGCGCACACAAAGAGCATTTATCCTTGTTGGCCTCAATCATCGGAATCAACTTGTCGGCAGCAGCACGGCTTGCTTCTGGATCATCCTTACCTGCGAGCCATTCTGAACAAGCTTCTTTCATTTCTGCCGGTGCGTCAGACTCTGCCACTTCCGCCATAATGTCGCACAATCGCGACACCATCTTTTCATGAGCCAATGTCATACCAAGACCAAACTCACAGAAGTCCTCAAACAAAGAGTTTGCCCATGCTGGACCATGACCCTTATCGTTTGTGGTGTATGGAGTCGATGGCACAGAACCAGAGTAGATAGAGCTACATCCCGTTGCGTTGGCAACCATTTCGCGGTCACCGAACAATTGGCTTATAAGTTTAACGTATGGAGTTTCGCCACAGCCTGAGCATGCGCCAGAGAACTCAAACAAAGGAGTCGCAAACTGTGAATTCTTGACATTCGACTTGATGTCTACCAAGTGTTGCTTTGACGTCACATTGTTTACGCAATATTCCCAATTCTTATCTTCGTCAAGCTGGGTTTCAATATGCTTCATTTCAAGCGCCTTGACGCCCTTCTTGCCTGGACATACATCCACACAGTTTCCACAGCCAAGACAGTCGAGCACATCAACCTGCTGAACGAAGCGCATTCCTGTAAATGCCTTTCCAATAGCAGGAAGCGTTTTCTCTTCAGCAAATGGAGATGCCGCCATCTCTTCCGCCGTCAACACAAACGGACGAATTGCTGCGTGAGGACAAACGTATGCACATTTGTTACACTGAATACAGTTTTCAGCGCTCCATTCTGGAACAAATGTTGCCACACCACGTTTCTCATAGCGGGCTGTACCCTGCTGCCATGTACCGTCTTCAATACCTTTGAATGTAGAAACTGGCAACAAATCGCCGTCTTGCGCATTGATTGGACGCACAACCTTGTTGATGAATTCAGGGTCATTGTTCTCCATCACAGCGTCGTCTTCCAAATCCGCCCATGCTGGATTGATTGCCAATGTCTGATATTCACCGCCACGGTCAACAGCGGCATAGTTCTTGTTTACCACATCCTCGCCCTTCTTGCCATATGACTTAACGATGAATTTCTTCATCTGTTCAACAGCCAAGTCTACTGGGATCACCTCTGTGATACGGAAGAATGCCGATTGGAGAATCGTGTTTGTGCGATTGCCAAGACCGATTTCCTGTGCAATTTGCGTTGCGTTGATATAGTAAACTGTTATGTTGTTTTTCGCAAAATATTTTTTCACCTTATTTGGCAAGTGTTTTGCCAACTCTTCTCCGCTCCAAACAGTGTTAAGAAGGAATGTTCCGTTAGGACGCAAACCTCTTGTCACATCATACATATGAAGATATGCCTGAACGTGGCATGCCACGAAATTCGGTGTGTTGACCAAATATGTCGAACGGATTGGTGTGTCGCCGAAACGCAAGTGAGAGCAAGTGAAACCTCCCGACTTCTTAGAGTCGTAAGCAAAATATGCCTGGCAATATTTATTGGTGTTGTCACCGATAATCTTCACCGAGTTCTTGTTGGCACCTACAGTACCATCGGCTCCAAGTCCATAGAATTTTGCCTCAAATATGCCTTCTCCACCAAGAGCGATTTCTTCCTTCGGAGGAAGAGACGTAAATGTCACATCATCAACAATTCCAATTGTGAATTGGTTCTTTGGTTCCGGAAGTGACAAGTTTTCAAACACAGAGAGGATTTGAGCTGGTGTTGTATCCTTGGAACCAAGTCCATAACGTCCGCCAACAATCAACGGAGCATTTTCCTTGCCATAGAAACAATCCTTAACATCAAGATATAAAGGCTCACCGTTTGCTCCAGGCTCTTTTGTGCGGTCAAGCACAGCGATTCTCTTCGCAGTCTTAGGAACAGCAGCCAAGAAATGCTTTGCAGAGAACGGACGATACAAGTGCACTGAAACTATACCAACCTTTTCGCCCTTTTCCATCAAATAGTCAATTGCTTCCTGAGCGGCCTGTGAAACAGAGCCCATTGCGATGATTACGCGTTCTGCATCTTCCGCACCATAATAATTGAACAAGCCATATTTGCGTCCGGTAATCTCTGAGATTTTGTTCATATACTCTTCAACAATTGCTGGAACGGCATTGTAATAGCTATTGCTTGCCTCTCTATGCTGGAAGAAATGGTCTGGGTTTTCAGCCATACCGCGAGCCACTGGCTTCTCTGGGTTCAACGCACGGGCACGGAACTCAGCCAACGCCTCTTGGTCAATAAGCGGCTCAAGGTCTTTTTCCTCGAGCATCTCAATTTTTTGAATTTCATGAGAAGTGCGGAAGCCGTCAAAGAAATTCATGAACGGAACACGCGCTTTAAGCGCAGACAAATGCGCCACGCCCGCCAAGTCCATAACCTCTTGGACTGAGCCTTCGCAAAGCATTGCGAAACCAGTCTGACGCGCAGACATAACATCTTGATGGTCGCCAAAAATACACAATGCATGAGAAGCCAATGTACGAGCCGACACATGGAACACGCATGGAAGGTTCTCCCCGGCTATCTTGTACATATTCGGTATCATAAGGAGCAAGCCCTGTGATGCTGTGTAAGTAGTGGTAAGTGCACCTGCTTGCAACGAGCCATGAACTGCACCCGCAGCGCCGCCTTCAGATTGCATCTCTTCGACCAAAACAGTCTCTCCAAAAATGTTCTTACGGCCGGCAGCAGCCCACTCGTCAACATATTCAGCCATTGTAGACGATGGCGTGATAGGATAAATCGCAGCCACCTCTGAGAACATATAGCTAATATGTGCGGCAGCCTGATTACCATCACAGGTCAAGAATTTCTTTTCTTTACTCATATTTGTTAATCAGTTAATTGATAATTATACTCTATTGGTTATTGGCCTAAAACATAATACCTTATACCAAAGTAATTCGGAGAATGTCCATTCTTCGCTTTTTACGCTGCGAAATTACACAATAATCTTCTTTTATCAAAGCATTTATTCATATTTTAGATATGTTTCCCATTTTTTCATCGTCTAATGCAATGCGCACAGGCGGGCGGCAAAAGTTTTGCCGCCTGTGCGCATTGACTTGCATCTGATTTTATCAGAACCTATTTTCCTCCGATCTTTTTTTATTTATCGCCTTTGTAAGCAAGATGTTGAACGCTGTCCAAATAAAGATATCCAGCAGAAGAATGACATTGATGTCGATGACTTTAAGCAGAACAAGGTTCATCATGACAAAGAACATTGAGATT
>OLGE01000784.1_pt1 | contig 35234 bp, 32 predicted proteins | sample 1605151 | NCBI WGS metagenome assembly OLGE01 (sample SAMEA3888912, study PRJEB22519) | human gut metagenome | biome: human gut; feature: human-associated habitat; material: faeces | place: Denmark | collected 2010
CCCTGCCTTCAACTTTAAGATTGCCACGGCCGCGCTGCGGCCTCGCAATGACACAAATTTGGAGCGCTTTTGTTTTGGAAACGGTCGCTTTTTGCTTTATGCGGCCTTTTTGCGCAGTGTTGCCCCGCATCGTTTTTCAAACGTTTCATTCCGGAAATTGTTCAGTTTTCGATCGTTTCGTTCCAAAAACTGTTCCGTTTTTCCGCAAAACCTACCAAATTTGTCATTGCGAGGAGCGATAGCGACGCGGCAATCTTTAACGGATCGATTTGTCATTCCGTAACGAACTATGGTAGGACGGAACGAAACAGAACCCTGAAAGAAAGAGGAAGCGAAACGAAGCAGCGAATCTCATGTTTTTTGTGATAGGGCTGCCGTCTTGTTTCGCACTCCCGTGCTTTGCTGCGGGATGCCATACCTTTGGCTTAAAGATTGCCACGTCGCTGCGCTCCTCGCAATGACACAAATTGAAACGCTTTTATTTGAGAAACAAACATTCTTGGCTGTATGCAGGCGTTTTCGAGCAGAATCAACATTCCGCTTTTGTACGAACCTTGCAATGACACAGAAACGGTAGGTTTTCCGTGTAAAACCTACCGTTTTTATTTCCGAAATGTTTGAAATCCGCTGCGGAGCGACACCGCTTTTGACCGCTGCCACGGCTGTGCGGCGTTGCTGCATGATTTCCGCCGAACGCCGCATACTAATTACCGACAACCGACCCAAAACCGTGATTTTCGTCAGGACTTCGGAAGCCGCCAAGAGCTGCGCGGATGCTTCCGAATTCCGGCGTAATTCGGAAATTCCATCCCAACAGCGGACAGCCAAAACAGGAGGAGGAGCCATGAAAAAACGCAGCCGCAGCGCCGTGGAGCGGATCGTTGAAACGCCGCCGAGCAGCACCGACCCGCAGGGAAGCTGGACGGGCAAGCCCATGGATGAGCACGACGTCCCCGTTCAGGACGCCGACGATCTCTGACAGAGCCGGGGACAGACGCTGCTGCGTCTGTCCCCGGTATTTCTGCGAAGGTGCTGCCGACCGGCGGAGTGATCGCCGCGCGTTCGGCAAGGCGGGGCTTATTGCGGCCGTTTCGCGACGTTCTCGATGAAGCGCATCAGGATCGTCGCGACCTCGGCGCGGGTGGCGTTGCCCTGCGGATTCAGCCAGTCCTGACCGTTCTCGCGGCTGCCGCCGATCACGCCCTCGGCCACGATCCACTGCATGGGCGCGCGGGCGTAGGCGCTGACGCGGCTTGCGTCCGGGAACGCGGACAGCTCGGTGTGCTTCGAGGTGTCGATGTCCACCTTTTGCGCATAACGGTACAGGATCGTCGCCATCTGCTCGCGCGTGACGCTGCCGTCCGGCTCAAATTTGCCGTCGCCGACGCCGTTGACCACGCCGTTCTCGGCCGCCCACGCGACCGCGTCGGTGTACCACTTCCCGTTCGGAACGTCCGTGAACGGGTTCGCGCCGGGCTTCGGCGCATTGGCGTAGCGCCAGAGCACCGTCACGAGCATCGCGCGGGTCATCGTGCTCTCCGGCTCGAAGGTGTTCGTGCCCGTGCCGTTCATCAGGCCGTGCTCAACCGCGTAATCGACCGAATTTTTGTACCATGCCGTCTCGGAGACGTCGGTGAATGTGGCCTCCGGCGTGGGGGCGACGGGCTTGTAATTCGGGTCGCTTGCGCCGCAGCGTGTGCAAGTGCCGTCCTTGAAATCATGACCGAGCGCGGAAACGAAGTCCTTCTTGTAGCTGTCGCCGCAGGCGCAGGTATAGGTCGTGTAGCCCTTCTCGGTGCAGGTCGGCGGAGTCACAACGGCAGTGTAGCTGTGCTCATGCGCCGCCGGAACCCATGCTGCCGTCGGATAGCCGCGCCAAGTCGGCGTTGTCCAGCCGGTCTTGCCTTCGATGTAATACAGCGTCAGACCGGGAATGTTTTCGTATACCTCTAAGAAAGCTTCCGCTTGGAACGCATAAGCGCCGATTTCCGGCGCATCACCGAGGAAATACACACGCTCTAAGTCGGTGCAATTCTCAAACGCACAACTATCAATGCTTGTGACCGATTCGGGAATCTTTACCTCTTGCAGTGCGGAACATCCGGAGAACGCTGCATACGCAATATTGGTCACTCTGTTGGGAATGTTCACGCTTGTCAGGGAGGTGCAGCCGTAGAATGTCCCGTTTCTGATGCTCGTGACACTGTCGGGAATTGTCACGCTCGTCAGGGAGGTGCAGCCGTAGAATGCCTCTTCTCCGATGCTCGTGACACTGTCGGGAATTGTCACGCTTGTCAGGAAGGTTTGGCCGTAGAAGGCAGAATCCGCAATGCAGCGTGTGCCGTTTCGGATGGTGCAATCGCCGGAAAGCGCAGTGCTTGCCTCGATCAGATACGCTCCTATGTAGAGCACGTTGCCCGTCCAGCTTTCCGGGTTATTGTAGTAAGCTGTGCCGGAGAACGCAGATCTTCCGATGCTCGTGACACCATCGGGAATTGTCACGCTCGTCAGGGAGGTGCAGCCGTCGAATGCATTGTCTCCGATGCTCGTGACACCGTCGGGAATTGTCACGCTTGTAAGGGAGGTACAGTCGGAGAACGTACTCCAACCAATCCACGTGACACCGTCGGGAATTGTCACGCTCGTCAGGGAGGTGCAGCCGTAGAATGCCCGTTCTCCGATATACGTTACCGGATACCCACCCAAGGACGATGGAATTGTGATTGCGCCGCTTGCTGAGGTATCGCAACCCGTAATTCCTGCTTCGCCACTTATCACATCCACCTCATAGGTATAGATACCCTCGGTAGCCGCCGAGGCGGGCAGGGCGGTTTGAGGAAGAAACGCGCACAGCAGCGCGAGGGTCAGGAGAATTGCCGTCAGTCGTTTTTTCATGTCACTCATCCTTTTCTTTTCAGTTTATTTCGGAGCCGCTTTCGCGGGTTCCTTCTTGATTATGTGCCGTCCAATTCGGCCGGCAGCGCCGCGTAGCCCTCGGGCAGCGTCATGGACGAATCCTCGCCGGTTTTGGCGGCAAGCGGGTCGGTCTCGGCGGCAATGCGCGCCATCTGCTCCGGCAGGGAGAGCAGCTCCGCGCGGCAGAATTCCGCGCTGACCGTATCACCCGCCTGCAAAAAGAGATTCCGCGCCGCCCGTTGATTCTAGTTTACAGGATGAAATCCAGCTTGTAAAGGTATAGCAAAAAAAGTAGCAGGTTTTTTTCAATTTGCTGCTACACCTTTTGCCGCAATTCCCACGCCGCTCTCGGCCGCCGCGCAAAAAACAGACTTTTCAACACGCGGATTTTGTGCTATAATTTATGGGAATCAATCTATCTGCGGCACCGCCGCAGACGTAAAAGGCTGGAATTTCCATGACAGAGCTGAATCATATCCGGAATTTTTCCATCATCGCCCACATCGACCACGGAAAGTCGACCCTCGCAGACCGTCTGCTCGAGGAATGCAACACGGTCGAGCGCCGCGAGATGGAGGAGCAGATCCTCGACTCGATGGACCTTGAGCGCGAGCGCGGCATCACGATCAAGGCGCGCGCGGTCAAGCTGCGCTATCAGGCCGACGACGGCGAGACTTACACCCTCAACCTGATCGACACGCCGGGTCACGTCGACTTCAACTATGAGGTTTCGCGGTCGCTGGCGGCGTGCGAGGGCGCGCTGCTGGTCGTCGATGCGTCGCAGGGCATCGAGGCGCAGACGCTGGCCAACGCCTATCTCGCCGTGGACGCCGGGCTGGAGGTTTTGCCCGTTGTGAACAAGATCGACCTGCCTGCGGCGCGGCCTGAGGAGGTCAAGCACGAGATCGAGGACGTCATCGGGCTGCCCGCGCTCGACGCGCCGGAGATCTCCGCGAAAAACGGCATCAACATCCGCGCCGTGCTCGAGGACGTCGTGAAAAACGTCCCCGCGCCGCAGGGCGACCGCAGCGCGCCGCTGCAAGCGCTGATCTTTGACAGCCAATATGACTCCTATCGCGGCGTTATTGTTTATTTACGCGTCAAAAACGGCGTATTGCGCCCCGGAATGGACGTGCGCATGATGGCCACCGGCGCGGAATACAAGATCGTCGAGGTCGGCACGCTGCGCCCGACGGGCATGGACCCGGTCGACGCGCTCGGCGCGGGCGAGGTCGGCTATCTGACCGCGTCGATCAAAAACGTCGCCGACACGCGCGTGGGCGACACCGTCACGGGCGTCGAAAACCCGTGCGCCGAGGCGCTGCCCGGCTATAAGGCCGTCCAGCCGATGGTCTATTCCGGCGTCTATCCCGCCGACGGCAGCAAATACGGCGACCTGCGCGACGCGCTCGAGAAGCTCAAGCTCAACGACGCGTCCATGAGCTACACGCAGGAAAACTCCATCGCGCTGGGCTTCGGCTTCCGCTGCGGCTTCCTCGGCCTGCTGCATATGGAGATCATCATGGAGCGGCTCGAGCGCGAGTATAATCTCGACCTCATCACGACCGCGCCCAACGTCGTCTACCGCATCACCAAGACCAACGGCGAGACGGTCGAGGTCTATACGCCGCTGAATTATCCCGATCCGTCGGACATCGCCGCGAGCTACGAGCCGTTTGTCCGCGCGAGCATTCTGACGCCGCCGGAATACGTCGGCAGCATCATGGATCTGTGCCAGCAGCGGCGCGGCGAATACCGCGACATGACCTACCTCGACGAGGGACGCGTGGAGCTGCGCTATTTCATGCCGCTGAATGAAATTATATATGACTTTTTTGACGTCCTGAAATCGCGCACGCGCGGCTACGGCTCGCTCGACTATGAGCTCGACGGCTACCGCGAGTCGAAGCTCGTCAAGCTCGACATCCTGCTCAACGGCGAGATCGTCGACGCGCTGTCGTTCATCCTGTTTGCTGACAACGCCTATGCGCGCGCCAGAAGGATCTGCGAGAAGCTCAAGGAGAACATCCCGCGTCAGATGTTCGAGATCCCCGTGCAGGCGGCCATCGGCGGCAAGATCATCGCCCGCGAGACGATCAAGGCGCTGCGCAAGGACGTTCTGGCCAAGTGCTACGGCGGCGACATCACGCGCAAAAAGAAGCTGCTGGAAAAACAGAAGGAGGGCAAGAAGCGTATGCGCACCTTCGGAACGGTCTCCGTGCCGTCCGAGGCGTTCATGGCGGTTCTGAAAATGGACGAATGAAAACCGTGACCGTTTATACCGACGGCGCCTGCTCCGGCAATCCCGGCCCGGGCGGCTGGGGCGCGATCCTCGAGTGGAACGGCGTGGAAAAGGAGCTTTCCGGCGGCGAGGCGCAGACCACGAACAACCGCATGGAGCTGACGGCTGTGATCGTCGCGCTCGAGACGCTCCGGGAGGCCTGCGCGGTCGAGCTTTACACCGATTCCAAATACGTCTTTGACGCCGTGGACAAGCGCTGGGTCTATGGCTGGCGCGCGCGCGGCTGGGTCAAGGCCGACAAGAAGCCTGCGCTCAACGTCGACCTCTGGCAGCGTCTGCTGCCCCAGCTCGAGCGGCACAATGTGCGCTGGCACTGGGTCAAGGGGCACGCCGAAAACGAAAAAAATAACCGCTGCGACCGTCTGGCCGTCGCGGAAAGTCAGAAATTCAAGGGGCTTTGACTATGAAACGCAAAACGACATTTTACCTTGTGCTGGCTGCCTTCGCCGCGGCCATCGTTGCGCTCGACCAGTGGACGAAGTGGCTCGTGCGGCGCGATCTGCCGCTCTATGAGTCGAAGGACAGCATCCTCGGCATCTTCCACATCACCCATGTGGAAAACACCGGCGGCGCGTGGTCGATGTTCTCCGGTCAGCTCTGGCTGTTCATCGGCGTGATGGCGATTTTTGTCGCGCTGATCGTCGTGCTGATCTGGAAGCAGTGGCTGAAAAAGCCGTTCGAGTGGTGGTGCCTCGCGGCGATCCTCGGCGGCGGCATCGGCAATCTGATCGACCGCCTCGCAAACAGCCGCGTGACGGACATGATCTGTCTGGATTTTGTCAATTTCCCGGTTTTCAACGTTGCGGACTGCTTCATCACGGTCGGCTGCTTTGCGCTGATCGTTTATGTGATCTTCCTTGACCGCACCGAGGACAAAAAGCGCGAAAACACACCCCCGGAGTCCTGACCGAGGGCGCTGCGATGGTGTCAATCCGCGACGGATTTGAAACTTTTCGATCTGAATCTGCCCAAATTTCTCCATAAAACCTACAAAATTTGTCATTGCGAGGAGGGCATTTTTAATGCCCGACGCGGCAATCTTAAAGTTGAAGGCGTGGCATCCCGGAACAAAGCACGGGGGGCAGGAAACGACCAAATCCAGAAATTTAATCTGTCCCGCAGGGACACCACATCGGCGCTTCTTGAGAAGCGCCATTTCACACGGGCATTCGCCCGCATTTCACATGCGTCAGCATATTTCACTTGCTCGAAGAGCAAATTTCACTGCGCGGCTTTTCCCGATACCCTGAAATCAAGTGCTTCATGGAGCAATAGGAGGGCTTTTATATGGACAAAACGAATGCCATTCGGCAGCTGGAACGCAAAAAGCAGCCGTATTCGACGCATAGCTACGACGGCGGCGCGCTCTCCGGCACGGAGGTCGCGGCCACGCTCGGGCTGGATGCGGCGCGCGTGTTCAAAACGCTCGTCACGACCGGAAAATCCGGCGCGCACTATGTCTTCCTTGTGCCGGTCGCCGAGGAGCTGGATCTGAAAAAGGCTGCGTCGGCGGTCGGGGAAAAATCGATCTCGATGCTGCCGCAGAAGGAGCTGCTGCCGCTGACGGGCTATGTCCACGGCGGATGCAGCCCGATCGGCATGAAAAAACAGCTTCCGACCGTCGTCGACGCGAGCGCCGAGGCGTTTGAGACGATCTGCTTCAGCGCCGGGCGCATCGGCCTGCAAATCGAGACCGCGCCCGCTTCCCTGCGCGCCGTCGCGCCCTACCAATCGGCGGACATCTGCGTGTAGGACTTTTGTGCATAAAACGATCCCCGCCTTCACAGAGGCGGGGATCGTTTTATGCTGTTTTACGTTCACACTTTGCCGATCGTGCCGCCGCCGAGGACGGTGTCGCCGTCGTAGAACACGGCGGCCTGACCGGCGGTGATGGCGCGCTGCGGCGCGTCGAAGCAGACGCGGACGCGATCCTCGCCCGTGACGGTGATCGTCGCGGGCTGCTCGGTCTGGCGGTAGCGCACCTTCACCTTGGCGCGGAGCCGCGCGGGCGGCCGGTCGAAGGCGATCCAGTTGAGCGCGCGCACGTCCAGCTCCCGGCGGAAGAGATCGGCGTTGTCGCCCAGCACGACGCGGTTCATCTCGGGTTGAATGGCCGTGACATACAGCGGCCTCCCGGCGGCGATGCCCAGCCCGCGGCGCTGGCCGACGGTATAGCCGATGATGCCGTTGTGCGTGCCGAGGCGCTTGCCGTCGCGGTCGACGAAGTCGCCGCCGGCATAGGTCTTGCCGGTGAAGCGGCGGATGAAGGCGGCATAGTCGCCGTCCGGGACGAAGCAGATATCCTGACTGTCCGGCTTTTCGGCGTTGAAGAAGCCCTGCTCCTGCGCAATGCGGCGCGTCTCGGCCTTGCTGAGGCCGCCCAGCGGAAGCTGCGTGTGCGCCAGCTCGTCCTGCGTCAGGGCGTAGAGCACATAGCTCTGATCCTTCGACGGGTCGAGCGCCTTTTGCAGCAGGAAGCGCCCGTTTTCGCGCCGGATGCGGGCGTAATGCCCGGTGACGACGCAGTCGCAGCCCAAAAGCCGCGCCCGGTGATAGAGCCGGTCGAACTTCAGATAGCGGTTGCAGTCGATGCAGGGGTTCGGCGTCGCGCCGTTTTCATAGGCGCAGACGAAGCGCTGCATGACCTGCTCGCGGAAATCGGCCGTGAAATTGAAGACATAATACGGGATGCCGAGCCGATGCGCCACGCTGCGCGCGTCCTCGACGTCGTCGAGCGAGCAGCAGCTTTTCGCGCGGCTGACCCCGGCGTCCTCGTTGTGAAACAGCTTCATCGTCACGCCGATGCAGTCGTAACCGGCCTGCTTCATAAAATAAGCGGCGACGGAAGAATCCACGCCGCCGCTCATTGCGATCAGTGCCTTTTCAGACATGACAGTGCGGGCACGAGTCGCAGGAGGCGAACTGCGCCGCGTCATAGGCGATGCCGTTGCGGTCGTAATAGTCCTTGACGGCCGACTTGATGGCCTCCTCGGCCAGCACGGAGCAGTGCATCTTGTACGCGGGCAGGCCGTCGAGCGCCTCGGCGACGGCCTTGTTCGAGAGCTTCAGCGCCTCGGAGACGGGCTTGCCCTTGATCATTTCGGTCGCCATCGAGCTGGAGGCGATCGCCGAGCCGCAGCCGAACGTTTCAAACTTGACGTCTGTGATGACGTCGTTATCGATCTTGAGGTAAATTTTCATAATATCGCCGCATTTGGCGTTGCCGACCTCGCCGACGCCGTCGGCGTTCTCGATCACGCCGACATTGCGCGGATGGGTGAAGTGATCCATGACCTTTTCGCTGTAGAGAGCCATAACGAAACCTCCTTAGAATACAAACGGCTTTTTGCCGGTGATCTTGTCGCGCCAGAGCGGGGACATGCTGCGCAGATACGCCACGACCGGCGGGATTTCCTGAAGCATATAGTCGATCTCGGCCTCGGTGTTCGTCTCGCAGAGCGACAGGCGCAGCGAGCCGTGCGCGACCTCGTGCGTCCGGCCGATGGCCAGCAGCACATGGCTCGGGTCGAGCGAGCCGGAGGTGCAGGCGCTGCCCGAGGAGGCGCAGATGCCCTTCGCGTCGAGCAGGAGCAGCAGGCTCTCGCCCTCGATGCCCTCGAAGCAGAAGCTCACGTTGCCGGGCAGACGGTGCACCGGGTCGCCGTTGAGCGCGCTGTGCGGAATTTTGGAAAGCCCGGCGATCAGCTTGTCGCGCAGAGCCGAGACCTTTTCGGCGTTTTCCTGCATCCGGCTGCAGGCGTCCTTCAGCGCGGCGGCCATGCCCATGATGGCGGGCAGATTTTCCGTGCCGGCGCGCTTGCCGCGCTCCTGCGCGCCGCCCTCGATCACGTTGACCAGCGGCAGCCCCTGCTTGGCATAGAGCACGCCGATGCCCTTCGGCCCGTGGAACTTATGCGCCGAAAGCGACAGCAGGTCGATGCTCTGCGCCTGCACGTCGATGGGCAGATGCCCGGCGGCCTGCACGGCGTCGGTGTGGAAGGGCACGCCGTGCTCCCGACAGACCGCGCCGATCTCCGCGATGGGCAGGATCGAGCCGATCTCGTTGTTGGCATACATGACCGTCACGAGGCAGGTGTCCGGACGGAGCGCGGCGGCGACCTGCGCGGCCGTGACCGTGCCGATCGGGCCGACCGGCAGCAGTTCGACCTCGAAGCCCTGCTTTTCGAGCTTTTTCAGCGTGTGCAGCACGGCATGGTGCTCGAAGGCGGTCGAAATAATGTGCTTTTTGCCCCTGCGCGCGCCCAGCGCGGCCATGGACAGCAGCGCCTGATTATCTGCCTCGCTGCCGCCGGAGGTGAAATAGATCTCCTTGGGCGAGGCGTTCAGGCAGGCGGCGATCGTCTCGCGGGCGTCGGTCAGCGCCTCTTTCGCGCGCTGGCCGATCGAGTGCAGGCTCGACGGATTGCCGAATACGGTTTCCATATAGGGAAGCATGGCGTCAATGGCGACGCGGCTCATTTTCGTGGTGGCGGCGTTGTCGGCATAAACTTGCATGTTGTTCATCCTTTCTCTTTTGAGATGCACCTATATCATAATTCCATAAACATACTTTGTCAATAGGTTTTAGAAAATATTCACAATTTGGTTGCATCCTCGCCCAGAAGGTCGGAGAGCCTGACGCTGTCGAGGTAGCCGTTGATGAGGCGGTCGAGCTTCTCCCACATCGGCAGCGTGCTGCACTGTCCGGCGCGCGGGCAGGCGTTCGTGTCGCCGTCGAGGCAGGAAACGGGCGCGAGCGAGCCTTCTGTCAGGCGCAGGATCTCGCCGACGGAGCATTCCGAGAGCGGACGGGTCAGGCGATAGCCGCCGCCCTTGCCGCGCTGCCCCTCGACGAGCTTGGCCTTGGCCAGAGCGGAGACGATGCTCTCGAGATATTTTTCCGAAATTTGTTGATTTTCCGCGATCACGGGCAGCGGGACGCAGCCCTCTCCCTCGTGCCGCCCCAGCTCGAGCATAATGCGCAGGGCGTAGCGCCCCCGTGTCGAAACAAGCATACTGTTGGCCTCCGTGAACAATTTTTATAAACATATTATACCGCTGGGGATTAAAAATAGCAAGCGATTTTGAAAAAACGCCCTATTTCCCGAGGGCTTTCGGGAAACAGGGCGTTTTACAGGGAAGCTCTGATTCAATCGCAAGAGTGGTCAGCGAGGGATTTTGTTCCAAATTAAGGTTTGGAAATCGCAGGAATCCTTTACGTATTTCAAGATTTTCAAACCGAAAAGTTGGGGCAAAAGACCCGCTGAGCGCCGCTGCCGATTGATTCAGAGGTTCCACAGATTATTTCATCAGTTTTTCGTTGAAGAGCTTGCGCAGGCCGCATTTCCAGACCAGCAGCGTGCCGACGAGCGCGCCGACGGCGGCCTGAAGGATCTGATACGGCAGCTTGAGGAGCGCGGCCTCGGGCGTGGCGTAGATAAACGCGCGGCCGAGGGAATAGCCGACGACCATGATGACTGCGCCGACGAGCGCGCCGACGGCGGAGGCGACGGCCGGGTGCTTTTTGAACGTGCGGTGCGCGATCAGCGAGATCGCGACGGCCTGCAGGCCGTGGGTGACGAGCGAGACGAACATCGGCGTCGGATAGAAGAACAGGTCGCCCAGGAAGGCGCCGACGCCGCCGACGAGGAACGCGCCGACCGGGTCGAGCAGGAGCGCCGCGGCGCAGATGACGATGTCATTCAGATAAAGGTGGCCGCCGGGGACGGGCACGCCGAAGGAGCTGAGCGCAATATTCAGCGCCATGAGCATGGCCGTCGTGCAGAGCCAGACCGTGGTCTTGCGGGTTGTTGCTTGCATTGTGATTTTCTCCCTTGCATTTGTGATGCGCTTATTATACAATGAATTTGATAATATAAAATAGTCAGAACAGGAGAAAATAATCATACCAGATGAACTATATTTTGGATAAAACCAATCGGCCGGTCTATTTGCAGCTCTATCGCCTGCTCCGCGCCGACCTGCTGGCCGGGGCATTCGCTTATGGCAGCCGCCTGCCGTCGAAGCGTCTGCTGGCCGAGGAGACGGGCGTGAGCACGGTCACGGTCGAGCACGCCTATGACCTGCTCTGCGAGGAGGGCTATGCCGAGGCGCGCGAGCGCAGCGGCTATTTTGCAAGCTTCCGGGCGGACGACGGCTTCGCCGTGAGCGCCGCGCCGCAGCGCCCGATGCAGCCGACGCGCGCCGAGCCTGCGACCGGCGGCTTCCCGCTCACGCTGCTCAGCCGGACGATGCGCCGGGTTCTGAGCGATTACGGCGAGCGCATTCTCGAGCGCCCGCCGAACGCCGGGTGCATGGAGCTGCGCGAGGCGCTGCGGCAGTATCTGGCGCGCAACCGGGGCATTTCGGCCGAGCCGGATCAGATCTATATCGGCTCGGGCGCGGAGTATCTGTGCGGTCTGCTCGTCGACCTGCTCGGGCGGGACAAGACCTACGCGATCGAGTCGCCGTCGTATGAGAAGATCGAGCTGGTCTACCGCACGGCGGGCGTGGCCTACGAGCGCCTGCCGCTCTCGGCCGACGGCATTGACAGCGCCGCGCTGGCCGCGACGCACGCCGATGTGCTGCATACGACGCCCTACCGCAGCTTTCCGACCGGCGTGACGGCCTCGGCCTCGAAACGCTATGAATACATCCGCTGGTCGGACGGCGGCGGCCGTTTTTTGATCGAATCGGACTATGACTCGGAATTCTCCGTCTCGGCCAAGCCCGCCGAGACGCTGTTCGCGCTGGCCGACCGCGACAACGTGATCTATCTGAACACGTTTTCCAAAACGATCTCGCCGTCGCTGCGCGTGGGCTATCTGGTGCTGCCGCGGCGGCTGATCGACGTGTTCGCCGCGCGGCTGGGCGGCTATTCCTGCACCGTGCCGACCTTTGAGCAGTTCGTCCTGACGGAGCTGCTCAACAGCGGCGATTTCGAGCGCCACATCAACCGCGTCCGGCGGCAGAAGCGCCGCGAGCTGGCGCTCTGACCGCATCGAGCTGCCCGCTGTCGAAAAATGTCTACAAAAAATTCACATTTGCCTCTTGACTTTCGGAAAGAAATGGTTATTATATAAGTTGTTAGCACTCAGAGCTATTGAGTGCTAAGATAAACGGTAAACCACGATGGGAAACCATCTGACATGTTTTGGAGGTACGCTATGAAACTGAAGCCCCTTGCAGACCGTGTTCTGCTCAAGCCCGTTGAGGCGATGGAGACCACCGCTTCCGGCATCATTCTTTCCACTGCGAACAAGGAAAAGCCCGTGCTCTCCGAGGTCGTCGCGGTTGGCCCCGGCGGCATGGTGGACGGCAATGAAGTGAAGATGGAAGTTCGTGTCGGCGACCGCGTGGTCGTGGCGAAATACTCCGGCACCGAGGTCAAGCTCGACGGCGTCGATTATTCCATCGTTCGCCAGAGCGACATTCTCGCGGTTGTAGAATAATTCAGGAGGCAGATTACTATGGCAAAAATGATTGAATTCGGCGAAGACGCCCGCAAGAAGCTGCAAAGCGGCATTGACCAGCTTGCAAACACCGTGAAGGTCACGCTCGGCCCGAAGGGCCGCAACGTCGTGCTCGGCAAGAAGTACGGTGCTCCGCTCATCACGAACGACGGCGTCACGATCGCCAAGGACGTGGAGCTGGAGGATCCGTTTGAGAACATGGGCGCGCAGCTCGTCCGCGAGGTCGCGACCAAGACCAACGACGTCGCCGGCGACGGCACGACCACCGCGACCCTGCTGGCGCAGGCCATCGTCCGCGAGGGCCTGAAGAACGTCTCCGCCGGTGCAAACCCGATGGTCATGCGCAAGGGTATGCAGAAGGCGGTCGACACTGCCATCGAGGCCATTAAGGAAAATTCGCAGGCCGTCAACGGCAGCGCGGACATCGCGCGCGTCGGCACGGTCTCCAGCGGCGACGAGGAGATCGGCAAGCTGATCGCCGAGGCCATGGAGAAGGTCAGCGCTTCCGGCGTCATCACCATCGAGGAATCCAAGACCGCCGAGACCGGCCTGGACGTCGTCGAGGGTATGCAGTTCGACCGCGGCTACATCTCCCCCTATATGGTCACCGACACCGACAAGATGGAGGCCGTCGTCGACGACCCGTATATCCTCATCACCGACAAGAAGATCTCCGCCATTCAGGACATTCTGCCCATCCTGGAGCAGATCGTCAAGGGCGGCCAGAAGCTCGTCATCATCGCCGAGGACGTCGAGGGCGACGCCCTGTCGACCCTGCTGGTCAACCGTCTGCGCGGCAGCTTCAACTGCGTCTGCGTCAAGGCGCCCGGCTTCGGCGACCGCCGCAAGGAGATGCTCCGCGACATCGCCATCCTGACCGGCGGCACCTATGTTGCCTCCGAGCTGAACATGAACCTCGCCGACGTGCAGCTGTCCGACCTCGGCCGTGCCCGCCAGATGAAGGTCAACAAGGACAACACCGTCATCGTCGACGGCTGCGGCGACCCGGCCGCCATTCAGGAGCGCATCCACGAGATCAAGTCCGCCATCAGCGTCACCACCTCCGACTACGACCGCGAGAAGCTGCAGGAGCGTCTTGCGAAGCTGTCCGGCGGCGTCGCGGTCATCCGCGTCGGCGCGCAGACCGAGGTCGCCATGAAGGAGCAGAAGCTCCGCGTCGAGGACGCCCTCAACGCGACCCGCGCGGCCGTTGAGGAAGGCATCGTCGCAGGCGGCGGCACGGCGTTCGTCAACGCCATCCCGGCCGTTGAGAAGCTCGTTGCGAAGCTCAGCGGCGACGAAAAGACCGGCGCGTCCATCATCGCCAAGGCGCTGCAGGCCCCGATCCGCCAGATCGCCGAGAACGCCGGTGTCGACGGCTCCGTCGTCTTTGAGAAGATCAAGAACAGCCGCAAGGTCGGCTATGGCTACGACGCCTATCATGCGACCTATTGCGACATGATCCCGAGCGGCATCGTCGACCCGACCAAGGTCACGCGCACCGCGCTCGAGAACGCCGCCTCCATCGGCGCCTGCGTCCTGACGACCGAGTCGATCGTCACCGACAAGCCCGACCCCGCAGGTGATGCGGCCGCCGCAGCAGCGGCAGGCGCAGCCGGCGGCATGGGCGGCATGTATTGATCGCCAAGCGCGTCAATGCCTGACTGAACCGAATTAAAAGGAACCTCTGATTAAATTGCAAGAGCGGTCAGCGAGGGATTTTGTTTCCAAATTAAGGTTTGAAAATTGCAGGAATCCTTTACGTATTTCAAAATTTTCAAACCGACAAGTTGGGGCAAAAGACCCGCTGACCGCCGCAGCCGATTGATTCAGAGGTTCCATAAACGCTCCCTCCGCGCACCGCGCGGAGGGAGCGTTTTATGCAGAGCGGCATTGACACGCGTCGCAGTATGCGTTATAATATAACCGAGGGAAGAAAACGGCGAGCACAAAAAGGAGGCGCGCTTTCATGAAAAGACAGTATATCCCCGAAAATCCCTGTGTTCTTTCTTTTTCAAGAGAAAAATGGGTATCCTTTAATACTCGACAGCCGGATCTGAAAACCGGTCGAATGATCGAGGTCAAGCACCCGGTTTTATTTCGGCTCGTCTTCTTTTTGTTTTTGCCGGTGTTGCAGTGCATGACGCTGCTTGTGGGCTTCCTGATCGGTTTTGATTCAAAGCATTGGGAATTGATCGTCACGCTTCTTGGGTGGGTTGCCCTTGCGGCGCTATTTGCTTATTTCATAAGAGGCGGCGATCTGTTTCGCTGGGAGATCGCGCCGACGTCGGATGACGGGGCGTATTTTGAAGACAACGCAGACGTATCGCAATGCAAAAATCAGTCCGTCGGACGAAGAGACGCCTGACTGCGGAGCGGAATAGGGATAAGCTAGGGAACCTCTGATACTGATTCTTGGAAACCTCTGAATCAATCGGCTGCGGCGCTCAGCGGGTCTTTTGCCCCAACTGATCGGTTTGAAAACAAAATCCCTCGCTGACCGCTCTTGCGATTGAATCAGAGCTTCCCAAGCAAAAATAACGTGCAATGTTATGAACTCAGACTCCCGGCATCTGCTTCGCGCAGATGCCGGGAGTTTTTTGGGAATGAAGACTGAAAATTGAAGATTGAAAACGGAAGGCTGGAGAATTGCGGTGTCGCTCCGCGACAAATTTGAAACTTATCGTTCTGAAAACCGTCTCGTTTTTCAATAAAACCTCTCAGTCATGTCATTGCGAGGAGCAAAGCGACGCGGCAATCTTTGACGGAACGAACCGGCATCCCGGAACGAAGCATGGGAAAACAGAGCAAAACGGTATGTGTTCTACATTCGGCACCAACACCTTCTGCTTCTTGCCTTGTCTCGTCTCGTGCTTGCATACTTCGTTCCGGGATCCCATCCCTTCGACTTTAAGATTGCCACGTCGGGCGCTAAAATGCGCCCTCCTCGCAATGACAAATCTGGTGGGTTTTGCGGGAAAACGGAACAATTTCCGAAACGAAGCATTTGAAAAACGATGCGGAGCGACACCGTGCAAAAAATAACCGCATAAAACATTTGTTTTCCAAATAAAAAACGTCCCGATTTTGTGTCATTGCGAGGCCGCAGCGCGGCCGCGGCAATCTTTAAGGTTTCGGTATGGCATCCCGCGGCGAGGCACGGGAGCGGAAAATGACAAAAATCCCGGAGGACATCCCGAATTTCGCCCCTTCGTGCCTGCCGACGGACGCCGAAATCCTCCGGTTCGGAATAAAAATCAAAAAAATTCAAATTTTCTCTTGCAATTCCGTGAAAATTCTGCTATCATATACAGCGGCGCTTCAAGAGCGCAGGTTATCCGCATGATTTTTGAACTGATAGGAGGTGCAGCAATTGGCAAAGTGCGATATTTGCGGCAAGGGCGTGACGTTCGGCATTAAGGTCTCCCATTCCCACAGACGCTCCAACAGAGCGTGGAAGCCCAATGTTAAGCGCGTGAAAGCAATCGTTGACGGTTCTCCGCGCCATGTCTACGTCTGTACAAGATGCCTCCGTTCCAATAAGGTTGAACGTGCTATCTGATGCAAGCTCACAGGAAGACAAGCAGTCGCTTGTCTTCCTTTTTTGTTTTCCGAACGGCGCGGCTCCCCTGCGGCACTTTTTGCGGGCGGTTTTCGGGCGCGGGACTTCCCTCCTGCGACGAAATATGATATAATCGTCGCAGGAATACCCGGAAACGGAGGGCGATGTATGAAAAAGATCATGGTCGCGCTGTCCGGCGGCGTGGACAGCGCGGCGGCGGCGCTCCTGCTGCGGCAGCAGGGCTATTCCGTCGGCGGCTGCACGCTGCTGCTGCGCGACGGCGGCGAGGCCGAGGCCGAGGACGCCCGCCAGACGGCGCAGACGCTGGGCATCCCCTTCACCCTGCTCGATCTGCGCGCGGAATTCCGGCGCGACGTGATCGATTATTTCACCGCGACCTATCGCTCCGGCGGCACGCCGAACCCGTGCGTGGTCTGCAACCGGACGATCAAATTCGGCCGCCTGCTGGACTACGCCCTTGCGCAGGGCTACGACGGCATGGCCACGGGGCACTATCTGCGGCTGCTGCACGAGAACGGGCGCTATATCCCCGCGACGGCGGAATTTGCCGAAAAGGATCAGACCTATGTCCTCTGCGAGCTGACGCAGGAGCAGCTTGCGCACTGCGTGTTCCCGCTGGGCGAGGTCAAAAGCAAGGACGCCGTGCGCGCGCTGGCCGCGCAGGCCGGTCTGCGCATCGCGAAAAAGCACGACAGTCAGGACATCTGCTTCATCCCCGACGGCGATTATTTCGCCTATCTGACCTCCCACGGGCTGACGCCGCAGCCGGGGCGCTTCATCCGCCCGGACGGCACGGTGCTCGGCGCGCACCGCGGCATGGAGGCCTATACGGTCGGCCAGCGGCGCGGGCTGGGCATGGCCTTTGGCGCGCGTGCCTATGTGCTGGGCAAGCGCGGCGCGGACGTGGTAGTCGGCGACGGGGCGCTGCTGTTCTCCAAGACGGTTCTCGTCGAGCGCTGCAATTGGTTTCCCTTCAAGCGGCTGGAGACGCCGATGCGCGTGCAGGCCAAGCTGCGCTATACGCCGCGAACCGCTCCGGCGCTGCTGGTGCCGACGCAGACGGGCTGCCGACTGGAGTTCGACGAGCCGCAGCGCGCGGTCACGCCCGGTCAATTTGCGGTGTGCTATGACGGCGCGCGGCTGCTCGGCGGCGGCGTGATCGCGGAACAAAATAATTTTAATAAGGAGTAAAACACGATGGGACAGGCAAAGAGCAAGAAAAATCAGAAGAAGGCGCAGCCGAAAAAGCCGCTCTGGCCGTGGCTGACGGCGGCGGGCGTCTGCGTGGCGGTGCTGGCGGGCGTGCTGATCTGGGCGCTGACCTCCGGCAGCGGTTCCGCAGAGAGCGGCAAGCACCATGTGGCCATCACCGTGCGCGATTACGGCACGATCACCGTCGAGCTGGACGCCGACGCCGCGCCGATCACGGTGCAGAATTTCCTCGACCTCGCCGATTCCGGCTTCTATGACGGGCTGACCTTCCACCGCATCATGGAGGGCTTCATGATTCAGGGCGGCGACCCCGAGGGCACGGGCATGGGCGGCTCGGATAAGACGATCAAGGGCGAATTCTCGGCCAACGGCGTGGAAAATCCGCTCTCGCATACGCGCGGCGCGATCTCCATGGCGCGCTCGAGCGCGATGGACAGCGCCAGCTCGCAGTTCTTCATCGTTCAGAAGGATTCGACCTTCCTCGACGGCCAGTACGCCTGCTTCGGCTATGTCACGGACGGCATGGACGTCGTCGACGCGATTGCCGCCGACGCGCAGCCGACCGACGATAACGGCACGATCCCGGCCGATCAGCAGCCGGTCATCGAGTCGGTCAAGGTGCTCGACTGATGGCAAAATCACTGGTTCTGGCCGAAAAGCCGTCCGTCGGACGGGAGCTGGCGCGTGTGCTGGGCTGCAAACGCGGCGGCGAGGGCTATCTTGAGGGCGACCGCTACGTCGTGACGTGGGCCTTGGGGCATCTGGTCACGCTGGCCGACCCGGATGTTTACGAAAAAAAGTGGGAAAAATGGGATATGGCCGACCTGCCCATGCTCCCGCAGCAGATGAAGCTCGTCGTCATCCCGCAGACCGGGCGGCAGTTCCGCGTGGTGCAGGGGCTGATGAAGCGCGGCGACCTTGCAGAGCTGATTATCGCCACGGACGCCGGGCGCGAGGGCGAGCTGGTCGCCCGCTGGATCATGGCCAAGGCCGGCTGGAGGAAGCCGACCAAGCGCCTGTGGATCTCGTCGCAGACCGACAAAGCCATCAAGGAGGGCTTTGCCCGCCTGCGCCCGGCGGCGGAATATGACAACCTGTTCCGCTCGGCGCAGGCGCGCAGCGAGGCCGACTGGCTCGTCGGCCTGAACGTCACGCGCGCGCTCACCTGCCGCCACAACGCGCAGCTCTCGGCCGGGCGCGTCCAGACCCCGACGCTGGCGCTCATCGCCGCACGGGAGCAGGAGATCCGCGCCTTCGTGCCGAAGGAATTCTGGGGCGTGCGCCTCAGGGTCGGCGGCTTCAGCGCCGTCTGGCGCGACAAAAACAACAATTCGCGCACGTTCGACCGTGCGCTGGCCGAAAAAATCGCGGCTGCCTGCCAGAACGGCGAGGCCGTGCTGACGCAGGTGCGCAAAATGCGCCGCATGACGCCGCCGCCCGCGGCCTACGACCTGACCGAATTGCAGCGCGACGCGAACAAAAAATACGCCTATTCCGCAAAGGAAACGCTGAATCTCATGCAGGCGCTCTATGAGACGCACAAGCTGCTGACCTACCCGCGCACGGATTCGCGCTACATCTCCGACGACGTCGTGCCGACACTGCCGGAGCGTCTGCGCGCCGTGATGGTCGGGGACTATAAGCCGCTGGCGCAGAAGCTCATGCGCGAGCGGCCGCTCAAGACGAAATACCTTGTCAACAACGCCAAGGTCACGGATCACCACGCGATCATCCCGACCGAGGAGGCCCCCGACCTCTGGCAGCTGAGCGGCCCGGAGCGCAACGTCTACGACCTCGTGGTGCGGCGTTTTCTGGCCGTGCTGCTGCCGCCGTGCGAATATGAGGAGGTCGAGCTGACGCTCACGGTCGCGGGATATTCCTTCTCGGCCAAGGGCAGGGTCATGCTGGAGCCGGGCTGGCGCGCGGCCTATGACCGCCGCTTCGCGCTCGACGAGGAGGAAGAGGACGTCCAGACGCTCCCGCCGCTCACGCAGGGGCAGCGCGTGAAGATCTCCTCGGCGCAGGTCGTCAGCGGCAAGACGCCGCCCCCTGCGCGCTATACCGAGGCGACCCTTCTGACTGCCATGGAGCATCCGCAGGCGCAGGTTGCCGACAAGGAGCTGCGCAGGATCCTTGAGGAGACGAGCGGCCTCGGCACGCCTGCGACCCGCGCGGACATCATCGAAAAGCTCTTCTCGGCGTTTTATATCGAGCGGCGCGGCAAGGAGATCGTGCCGACCTCGAAGGGGCTTCAGCTCGTGGAGCTGGCGCCGCCCGATCTGCGCTCGGCCGCGCTGACGGCCAAGTGGGAGGATCGTCTGGCGCGCATCGCCAAGGGGCAGGAGCAGGACAAAAAATTCATCGACGAAATGCGCGCCTATGCCACGCGCCTCGTCGCGGAGGTCAAGGCCAGCGACGCAAAATACACCCACGACAACCAGACCCGCAAGGTCTGCCCCGACTGCGGCAAATATCTGCTGCTCGTCAAGGGCAAGCGCGGCGAGATGCTCGTCTGTCCCGACCGGGAGTGCGGCTACCGCCGCAGCGTCACGCAGGTCACGAACGCCCGCTGCCCGAATTGCTTCAAGAAGATGGAGCTGCGCGGCGAGGGCGAGAACCAGATGTTCGCCTGCGTCTGCGGCTATCGCGAGAAGCTCTCGGCCTTCAAGGAGCGCCGCGCCAAGACCGGCGCGGGCAAACGCGACGTTGCAAGTTACATGGCAAAGCAAAAAGCCGACCAGCCCGTCAACACCGGCATGGCCGACGCGCTGGCCAAATGGCTGGAGAGTCAGGGAACCTCTGAATAAATCGGCTGCGGCGCTCAGCGGGTCTTTTATCCCAGCTTACCGGTTTGAAAATCTTGAAATAAACCAGAAAAAACATAAGGAATCCGAACCATGACTGAGAAACTGTATTATGGAAACCAATATCAGACCGAAGGCACGGCGACGGTGCTTGCGTGCCGCCCGGTCGAGGCGAAGCAGAACGCCGCCGCGTGCTGGGAGGTCGTGCTTGACCGGACGGTCTTCTATCCGACCGGCGGCGGCCAGCCCTGCGACCTCGGCACGCTGAACGGCGTGCCGGTGACGGACGTCAGCGAGCGCGGCGAGGAGATCGTGCATCGCGTGACCGCCCCGCTGTCCGTGGGCAGCGAGGCGGTCATGGCGGTGGACTGGGATCGTCGGTTTGATTTGATGCAGCAGCACTCCGGCGAGCATCTGATCTCCGGCGTGATCCACAGCCGCTTCGGCTATGAAAACGTCGGCTTTCACATGGGCGCCGAGGAGATCACGATCGACTACAGCGGCGAGCTGACCCGGCAGCAGATGCAGGAGGTCGAGGACGCGGTCAATCGCCTGATCTGGCGCGACCTGCCCTGCACGGTCTCCGTGCCCGACGCCGAGACGCTCAGAACCATCCCCTACCGCAGCAAAAAGGAGCTGACGGGCGCGGTGCGCATCGTGCGCTTCGAGGATGCGGACATCTGCGCCTGCTGCGGGCTGCATGTGCGCCGCACCGGCGAGATCGGCCTGGTCAAGCTGCTGAGCATCGAGCGCTTCCACAGCGGATGCCGCATGGAGCTGCTCTGCGGCGGCCGCGCCATGCGCCGGTTTCAGACCGTGTTCGACCAGAATCGGCAGGTGTCCGGCCTGCTCTCGGCAAAGCCCGACCGGACGGGCGAGGCCGTGCGCACGCTGCGCGCGAATCTTGACGCCGCAAAGCTGCGAGCCGGGGCGCTCGAGGCGCGCCTGTTCGCCCTTCAGGCTGAGTGCTATGCGGGAGCGCCCTTTGTGCTGCTCTTCGAGGACGCGCTCACGCCGGATTCCCTGCGCCGCCTGACCGACGCGCTCGTGAAGCGCGCCGACGGCCTCTGCGCGGTCTTTACCGGCGCGGACGGCGCCTATCAATATGCCCTTGCGAGCAAGACCGGCGACCTGCGGGAGCTGGTCCGCCGCCTCAACGCCGCCTGCCACGGGCGCGGCGGCGGGAAAGCCGGATTCGTGCAAGGCTCCGTGGCAGCCTCTCGTTCCGAGCTGGAGGCATTCTTCGCTTCCGAGGAAAACGGAATGCTCCGATAAGCCGTTCCGGCGGTCAGCTCCGTTCCGGCGTGCCGCGCCAGCTCGCTGACGGTCACGAACTCCACACCCCGCGCCTGCAGGGTGTCGATGATCGTCAGCGCCGCGTCGACGCTGGAATCGGACATGTCGTGCAGCAGGATGATGTCTCCGGGCCGCACGGCCTCGATCACCTCGGCGGCGATCCCGTCCGCGTCGCTGCGCCGCCAATCCTTCGGATCGACCGACCACAGCACCACGGGCAGGTCGGCGCAGACCGTCTGCGCCAGCCGCTCCGGTTCAAAAACGCCGCCGGGCGGGCGCAGCAGCGTGGGGCGCTGCCCCGCCGCCGTCGTGATGCGCTCCATGGAGCATTCCAGCTCGGAGCACAGCGCCATCTGCGACAGCTCGCGGAACGATTCGTGCGTCTGGCCATGACAGCCGATCTCGTGTCCGTCTGAGGCGATCTGCGCCGTCAGCTCCTGATATTGCTCCACCCGGTAGCCGCAGAGGAAGAACGTCGCCAAGACCCTCCGCTGCGCCAGCTCCTCCAGCAGCCTGCGGGTGAACCGTCCGGACGGCCCGTCGTCAAAGGTCAGCGCCACATAGCAGGGCTGCTCCTGCGCCCGTACCGCCGGCGCCAAAAGCGCCGCAAGCAGCACGGCCGCGAGCAATCGTCTGATCCGCATATGCATTCCCCCTCTGCCCTTATCATTCCGCCCGCGCGCGAACGAATACGTGGAAGAAACTGGTGATTCTTTGAAAAATCTGATCTGCCCGGTCTGCGGCGCGCCGCTGCTGCCGGGCGCGGCCGTCTGGCGCTGCGAAAGCGGACACTGCTTCGACGTTGCGCGGCAGGGTTATGTCAACCTTCTGCCTGTGACGCAGAAGCATTCGCTCCGCCCCGGAGACAGCCGCGAGATGGTGCTTGCGCGGCGGCGCTTTCTCGACGGCGGATATTATGCGCCGATCGCCGAAGCGCTGCGGGAGCTGGTCGGCGACATGCCCGACGTGCTCGACGCGGGCTGCGGCGAGGGCTATTACCTCGGCGCGCTGCAAAAAACCGTCCCCGAGCGCTGGGGCATCGACATTTCCAAGGAGGCCGTGCGCTGCGCGGCCGGACGCGACAAGACCGCCCGCTGGCTTACGGCCACGGCGGCGCATCTGCCCTTCGCGGGCGGCAGCTTTTCCTGCGTGCTGTCCATGTTCGCCCTGACGGCGGCGGAGGAATTCGCCCGCGTGCTGCGGCCGGACGGCTGCTTTGTGCAGGTCATCGCCGGGCCGGAGCATCTCATGGCGCTCAAGCGCATCGTCTACCCTACCCTGACGCACAAGGAAAAAACGCTCCACCCGGCGCTCGCGGGCTTCGCGCTCGAGACGAGCCGCACGCTGGAGTTTGACTTCACGCTCGAGGGCGCGGACGCCGTACACGACCTGCTGTATATGACGCCGCACGTCCACCGCATCAACGCCGGGGGCGCGGCCGCGCTGGCCGCGACGGAGCGCCTGCATGACCGGGCGCAGGTCATTTTTAACCGATACCGTAGACAAGCGCCGTAAAATCTGATACAATATTACGATCAAAAGGAAAGCGGGGTGACGCCGTTGGACAACGGGATGCTGGACAGGCTCAGGCAGCTTGCGGAAAAGCTGGAGGAGCTGAACGCGCGCATGGAGCGCCCGGATTTTTACGCCGACCCGAAGAAGGCGGCGGCCTTCCTGCGTGAGCAGAAGGAGCTGACGCCCGTTGTTGCGGCGTATCGCGGTTATCTGCGCGCGCAGCGCGATATGAGCGAGGCGGCGGAGCTGATGAACGGCCAGACCGACGCGGAGCTGAGGGCGCTGTGTCAGGAGGAATATTCCGACGCGAAAAAGCGCGGCGAGGCGCTCGAGCAGGAGCTGAAGCTCCTGCTGCTGCCCCATGACCCGAACGACGATAAGAGCGTCATTATGGAGCTGCGCGGCGGCGTCGGCGGCGAGGAGAGCGCGCTGTTTGCCCACAGCCTGTTCCGCATGTATAACCTCTATGCCGCGTCGAAGGGCTGGAGGGTGCAGCTTCTGAACTATTCCGAGACGGAGCTGGGCGGCGTCAAGGAGGCCGACTTTGAAATTCAGGGCGCGGGCGCGTTCTCGCGGCTCAAGTTCGAGAGCGGCGTACACCGCGTGCAGCGCGTGCCCGAGACGGAGTCCGGCGGCCGCGTACACACCTCCACGGCGACCGTGGCCGTCCTGCCCGAGATGGAGCAGGCCGAGGTCGACCTCCGCCCGGAGGACATCGAGATGCAGGTCTATCGCTCGTCCGGCGCGGGCGGGCAGCACATCAACAAGACCTCCTCGGCCGTGCGCCTGATCCACAGGCCGACGGGCATCGTCGTGTCCTGTCAGGAGGAGCGCAGCCAGTTCCAGAACCGCGAAAAATGTATGCTCATGCTCTCCTCAAAGCTCTATCAGATGGAGCAGGAGCGCATCGAGTCGGCCTATTCGGGTCAGCGGAAAAGTCAGGTGGGCAGCGGGATGCGCAACGAAAAGATCCGCACCTATAATTTTCCGCAGAGCCGCGTCACCGATCACCGCATCGGCCTGACGCTTTATAAGCTGGACGCCGTGATGAACGGCGATCTGGACGAGATCATTGACGCACTCGTTGCCGCCGATCAGGCGGAGCGTCTGCGGGAAAGCAGTGACGAAGCATGAAAACGCAGATTTTTGCAGCGGACGATCCCAAGACCCCGGCGCTGGCCGCGCAGATTATTCTGGCCGGCGGCGTGGTCGCCATCCCGACCGAAACGGTCTACGGTCTGGGCGCGAACGCGCTCGACGAGGCCGCCGTGGCCAAGATCTTCGAGGCCAAGGGACGGCCGCAGGATAACCCGCTGATCATTCATATCGCAGAGCCGACCGAGCTGTCGCGCTACTGCCACGACATTCCGCAGGCCGCGTGGGAGCTGGCCAACCGGTTCTGGCCGGGGCCGCTGACGATGGTTCTGCCCGTGCGCGAGCTGGTGCCGCGCCGCACGACGGCCGGGCTGGACACAGTCGCCGTCCGCTGCCCGAAAACGGCGGTCACGCGGGCGCTCATCCGCCGCGCGCGTGTGCCGATCGCCGCGCCGTCGGCGAATCTCTCCGGCAAGCCCTCGACCACGACGGCGCAGCACGTCCTGCACGACTACGGCACGGACGGCAAGATCGACGCCGTGATCGACGGCGGCCCGTGCGAGGTCGGCGTGGAGTCGACCATTGTCGACCTGACCGGGGAGCGGCCGCGCCTGCTCCGTCCGGGCGGCGTGACGCCCGAGGAGCTGACCGAGGTGCTCGGCGAGCTGGACGTGGACAAGGCCGTGCTCGGTCTGATCTCCAACGACGCCGTCGTGCGCGCTCCGGGCATGAAATACAAGCACTATGCGCCCGCAGCGGAGGTCACCGTGGTCGACGGCAGCAACGAGGCCGCCGCGCGTTATATCCGCGCGCGCCTGCGCCCGACGGACGCTGTGCTCTGTTACGAGGAAGAGCTGCCGCTCTATGAGGGCTGTCAGGCGCTGGCCTACGGCCGCGAGGCCGACCCGCACACGCTCTCGGCGGGGCTGTTTGCCGCGCTGCGCGCGCTCGACCGGCCGGACATCACCGCGATCTACGCCCGCTGTCCCGAGGGCGGCGGCGTGGCCTACGCGGTCGGCAACCGGCTGAAGAAGGCCGCCGCCTTCCATATTGTGAACGCGGAGGACTGAGCCATGTTCCTTCTGGGCATCACCGGCGGCAGCGGAAGCGGCAAGACGACGCTGCTGCGCGCGGCCGAACGGCTGGGCGCGTGCGCACTCGACTGCGACGCGATCTACCACGGGCTGCTGCAAAGCGACGCGGCGCTTTTGGAAGCGCTGCGCGCGGCCTTTCCGGCGGCGTTTGTCGGCGGAACGCTGAGCCGCCCGGCGCTGGCCGCCGAGGTCTTTTCCGACCGCGAAAAGCTCCTGCGCCTGAACGCGCTCACGCACGGCCACGTTGAGCGCGCCGTGCGCGCCCGATTGAGGCAGGCCGAGGCGGCCGGAACGCGCTTTGCGGCCGTCGACGCCATTGCCCTCTTTGAGAGCGGCCTCAGCCGTCTGTGCGACAAAACCGTCGCCGTGCTCGCCCCGTTGGACGTCCGCGTCGCGCGGCTGACCGCGCGCGACGGCATTTCCGCCGACCGCGCGCTCGCGCGCATCCATGCCCAGCCGTCGGACGGGGAATTTTCCGCAAAGGCCGATTTTATCCTGCAAAATTCCGGCTCAATCGCCGAATTTGACACAAAATGCACCGAATTTCTGAAAGGAGTTTACCCGATGGAAGAAACAAAATACGAAGCGCTGCGCAAAACGCTGCTTGCCGACCCGAAGAACGGCTACGACCGCATCTCCGAGGCTGACCGCGCCGCGATGGAGCCGTACATCCGCGACTATATGGACTTTATTTCGACCTGTAAAATTGAACGCGAGGCCGTCGACTGGACGATCGCCGAGGCCGAGAAGGCCGGCTTCGTCGCCCTCAGGCCCGGCATGAGCCTCAAGCCCGGCGACCGCGTCTACGGCAACAACCACGGCAAGAGCGTGATCTTCGCCGTCATTGGCTCCGAGCCGCTCGACAACGGCACGCACATCTGCGCCGCGCACATCGACTCCCCGCGCCTCGATCTCAAGCCGAACCCCCTCTATGAGGACAGTGAGCTGGCCTATTTCAAGACGCATTACTACGGCGGCATCAAGAAATACCAGTGGACGACCACGCCGCTGGCGCTGCACGGCGTCGTGGCCAAGAAGGACGGCACGGTCGTGAAGGTCACGGTCGGCGAGGACGCGAACGACCCGATCTTCTGCGTGACCGATCTGCTGATCCATCTGGCGGCCGACCAGATGAAAAAGACCCTCGCCGAGGGCGTGACCGGCGAAAACCTGAACATTCTGCTCGGCAGCCGCCCGCTCAAGGACGACGAGGGCGCCGACCGCATCAAATTTGCGGTGCTCTGCCTGCTCAACGAGAAATACGGCATCACCGAGGAGGACTTCCTCAGCGCCGAGCTGACGATGGTTCCGGCCGGTCCGGCGCGCGACGTCGGCTTCGACCGCAGCATGATCGCGGCCTACGGCCACGACGACCGCGTCTGCGCCTACGCCGCCTTCCGCCCGATGCTCGAGCTGGGCACGCCGAAAAAGACCGCCGTCTGCGTCCTTGCCGACAAGGAGGAGATCGGCTCGGAGGGCATCTCCGGTATGCAGAGCCATTATTTTGAGACGTTTATGCACGACCTGTGCAAGGCCGCCGGCGCCTGCCTGCACCGCTGCTTCGAGCATTCCTTCTGCCTGAGCGCCGACGTCAGCAACGCCTATGACCCGATCTACGGCGAGACCTGCGACAAGCGCAACAACACCCGCATCAACTACGGCACCGGCATCTTCAAGTACACCGGCGCGCGCGGCAAATCCGGCTCGTCCGACGCGGCCGCCGAGGTCATGGGCTATGTGCGCCGCCTGTTCTCCGAGCAGGACGTCATCTGGCAGACCGGCGAGCTGGGCAAGGTCGATCAGGGCGGCGGCGGAACGGTCGCGTGCTACATGGCCAACCGCAACATCGAGACGGTCGACGCGGGCGTGCCCGTGCTGAGTATGCACGCGCCGATGGAGATCGTCTCCAAGCTGGATACTTACATGACCTATAAGGGCATGAAGGTGTTTTATCTCGACTGATTTTTTCACCCGATCTTTCCGCGACAGGAGGTGTCGTCATGAATTGTCTGCGCTGCGGACGGCGCATCGACGAGGGCAAGACCTTTTGCCCCGATTGCGAGAAGCTGGTCAGCCAGCCGCTGCCCGACTCGCCGTTCCTTGACCGCCGCATTGTGCTCCCCGAGCGCAAGGCGACACCGCGTCAGGCCGAAAAGCGCCAGCGCGAGAAGAACGAGCGCCGCGCCGCGCGGCAGGCGCGCGCCGAGAAGCGCCGCGGCCGCGGGAAAAACGTGCTGATCGTCGGGCTGCTGATGCTGCTGGCGGTGAGCACGGCGGGCGGACTGCTCCGCTCGGCGCAGCTCAAGGCGACGCTCCGCAGCAAGGAGGCGTCGCTTCAGGACAACGAGGCGATGATGACGCGCGTGCGCGATCAGCTCACCACGGTGCGCGCGGCTCTGCGCGACCTGCACGATAAGCAGGAGGAGCTGCAAAACGAATACGACGTGCTCGCGTTGGAGCTTGCGTCCGACCGCGAAAAGCTCGCGCAGGACGAGGCCGCGCTGGATTTCATGCGCGAGCATGTCGCGCTGTTTGTGCCGGGAAAATCGCGCTATTACCACACCGCCGGCTGCCCGGATTTCGACGAGACCGGCTATTATAACGTCACGCTCGTGACGCAGGCGGTGCGCTGGGGCTATCAGCCCTGCCCGACCTGTCACCCGAAGGAGGGCGCGGAATGAGACCCGTTCGCTATTATGACCTTGCCGTGAAGCTGATGGCCTGCCTCTGCATCGGCTCGATCGCCATGGCGCTGCTGATGTGCTTTTGCATCGGCTTCGGCCTGCACAGCACGGTCGGCAAGGAGGCACTCTATCTCTGCCGGGTGATCCTCGGCGCGAGCCTCTGGCTCTGCCTGCGCCGGGAGCGCATCCTCGAGCAGCGGGCCGAGCGGCTGCCGCCGCGCGCAAAGCCCATGCGCGTTTTGCGCGTGCTGGCGTTCGGGCTGTGGGGGCTTTCAACGGTGCTGCTCCTGCTCTCGCTCGTGCTTGCGATCTGTCGGCTGGGCTATGGCAGCTTCTGGGTGAAATATCCCTGCGCGATCGGCGCGGCGGCCATGCCGGCCGGATGGCTCGGCCTGATGGTCTGCTTCCACCGCCGCCGTCTGGCGATCGAATGCGCGGCGAAGCCTGTGCGCGGCTGAAAGCGTCCGAAAGAGCTGCGCGCAGCAGCCCGACGAAGCACGTCGGCGCATGACCGGCAGCGCCATGCCGCGCGGTGAAACGCGGCCTTCGACCGCGTGCCATAGCGCCCCAACGGGCTGCTATGACGGTGCCGCTCCGCGACGGATTTCAAACATTTTTGTGTCATTGCGAGGCCGCATTGCGGCCGTGGCAATCTTTAAGCCAAAGGCATGGCATCCCGTGGCGAAGCACGGAAACACGAAGCAAGAAGAAATCCCTATCACAAAAAACAGGAGATTTGCTGCATCGTTCCATTTCCTCTCTCTTTCTTTCAAGGTTCTGTTTCGTTCCGCGCAACCATAGTTCGTTTCGGAATGACAAATCGTTTCGTTATAGATTGCCGCGTCGGGCGCACGCGCCCTCCTCGCAGTGACACAAAACCGGTAGGTTTTATGATAAAACCTACCGGTTTCTTATACTAGAATCTGTTAAAAAGCTTGAAGAGCTTTTTATAGCGCCAACGGCGCGTCAGATTCTGCATGAGACGGCGCAGCGTGCATGCGCACGATGCGAGTGTGCGTAGCGCACGGGATTCTTGATTCAATATTTTAATCAAGAATCAGTATTATATGCTGCTTCAATGAATTAAAGCGATAAACTAATGCAAAAACGTCTCAAGTTCGGTGTCATTGCGAGGCCGCAGCGCGGCCGTGGCAATCTTAAAGTTTGAGGCATGGCATTCCGTGGCGAAGCACGGGAGCACGAAACAAGAAGAAACTCCTATCACAAAAAACATGGATTCCCTGCTTCATTCTGCTTCCTCGCTCTTTATTTATGGTTCTGTTTCGTTCCGCTCGACCATAGTTCGTTTCGGGATGGCAAATCGTTTCGTTAAAGATTGCCGCGTCGGGCGCACGCGCCCTCCTCGCAATGACAAATCTGGTGGGTTTTGCGGGAAATCGGAGCAATTTCCGGAACGAAACGTTTGAAAGACGATGCGGAGCGATACCACGCAAAAAACGACCGCATAAAACAAAAAACGCCTGTTTTCCAAACAAAAACGTTCCAATTCTGTGTCATTGCGAGGCCGCAGAGCGGTCGTGGCAATCTTAAAGCTGAAGGCATGGCATCCCGCGGCGAAGCACGGGAGTGCGAAACAAAAAAGGAAGCCCTATCACAAAAAAATGGATTCGCTGCGTTGTCTTGCTTCCTCTTTCTTTATTTCAAGGTTCTGTTTCGTTCCGCGCAACCATAGTTCGTTTCGGGATGGCGAATCGCTCCGTTTAAGATTGCCGCGTCGGGCGCAAAAGCTGCGCCCTCCTCGCAATGACACAAAACTGGTAGGTTTTATGAAAAAACCTACCAGTTTCATAATCGGAATGTTTGAATCTGTCGCGGAGCGACACCGCGACGGCGCCTCCTCGGAAGCGCCATGTCACGCGGGCGCAGGCCCACGTTTCCCGTGCGAAGCATTTTTACACGATCGAGAAATCACATTACACTGCTTTTGAGATTCCGGGCTTTCGGGGCAGTCCGAAAAATAATGGCAGACACGCATGTGTCCGCCATTATTCTTTATGTGATTACAGGAAGCGACCGACTGCTGCGATCACTTTGCTTCCTCGGGCATGGGCTTGCCGAGGCGTTTATACATGGTTTTCTTGACGGCCTTGATGATGTTTTCATAGCCGGTGCAGCGGCACAGGTGGCCGGAGAGCAGCTTACGGAGCTGGGCGTCGGTATATTCCTTGCCGCTCTCGAGGATCTCGATCGAGCTCATCAGGAAGCCCGGCGTGCAGAAGCCGCACTGGATGGCGGCCTCCTCGATGAAGGCCTGCTGAATGTCGGACAGCTCGCCGTTCGGGCCGATGAGGCTCTCGAGCGTGCGGATCTTTTTGCCGTTGGCCCAGACGGCCAGATAGATGCAGGAGTTGAACGCCTCGCCGTCGATCAGGACGGTGCAGGCGCCGCACTCGCCGACCTCGCAGCCCTTCTTCACGGAGGTCATGCGGAAGTCATTGCGCAGCATATCGGTCAGGCTGGCGCGGACGTCGACGATCTGCTGCACGTCCTTGCCGTTGAGGTTATATTTCACAAGACGGTACTGGTTTTCCATCAGAAGGCACCTCCTGCACGTTTTACGGATTCGATGATGCAGCGCTTGGCGCTCTCAACGGCGACGTGCTGACGCAGCGCCTTGGAGGCGCGCCACGAGTCACGCGGATTGATGTCCTCGAGCACCTTCTGCGCGAAGGCCTCGACGTTTTCCATGGTGACGGCCTTGCCGTTGAGGAACTCCTCAGCGTGCGGGGCACGCATCGGGATCGGGCCGGCGACGCCGTAGGCGATGCGGACGCGGTCAAAGGTCTTTTTGTCGGCCGACAGGCGCACGTTCACGGAGCAGCCGTTCGTGGCGATGTCCAGCGCGTTGCGCATGGCGTATTTGATATAGTAACCGTAGGTGTTCTCGTAGCTGGCCTTCGGGATCAGGATGGCGGTCTGGATCTCGCCGTCGCGGATGTCGACGACCTTCGCCTTGAGGTAAAAGTCCTTGATCGGGACGCGGCGCGTGCCGTTCGGGCCGGTCAGCTCAACGATGGCCTCCCACGCATGGAGCGTGGAGGCGGAGTCGGCCGAGGTGACGCCGTTGCAGGTGTTGCCGCCGATCGTGCCGATGTTGCGGATCTGCGGGCCGCCGACCTGATCGACCGCCTCGCCGAGGACGTTGATGTACTTCTGGATGATGGGGTCGCGGGTGATGTGGGAGAAGCTGGTCAGACTGCCGATGCGGATGTTCTCCTCCTCGTCGATGCTGACGCCGCGCAGCTCGTCGAGCATATATATGGAGATCAGCTCCACGCCGGCGCGCTTGCCCTCGCGCATCTGCACGAGCACGTCCGAGCCGCCTGCGATGATGTGCGCCTGCGGGTGCGCCAGACGCAGGCGGACGGCGTCCTGCACGCTCTCGGATTCGTAATATTCTTTCATATCATACATGGCTTAGTTCTCCTTTCTCCACGGATCGTTGATCAGGCCTTCCTCGCTGAAGCGCTTGAACAGAACGTGCGGATTCATCGGCGCCTGATCGATCGCCACGCCGGTGGCGTTGAGGATCGCGTTGCGGATGGCCGGGGCGACCGGGCAGGCGGGCGGCTCACCGAGCGCCTTCGTGCCGAAGGGGCTGGTCGGCTCCGGATTTTGCACGAACTGCGCCTCCAGATGCGGGTGATCCATGGTCGAGGACAGCTTGTAGTCCAGCAGGTTGTTGTTCAGCGGCTTGCCGGTCTTTTCATCCCACAGGATCTGCTCGCTCAGCGCATAGCCGATGCCCATGGACATGCCGCCGTGTACCTGCGCCTCGGCGAGCTGCGGGTTGATGAGGCTGCCGCAGTCGTGGACATTGATGATTTTGTCGATATGGACGCGGCACATCGGAACATCGACCGTGACCTCGGCGCAGCAGCAGCCGAAGGAATAGGCGTTGTTCTTGATCTGGTAGGTCGACTCGGCGGTGATGTGCTCGGAGTGGGTCAGGCTGTAGAACGCCTCGGTGGCCAACTCACGCAGGCTGCGCAGGACGCGGCCGTCGGTCGTGCGGACGATGTTGCTGTCGATGATGTCCATATTGGAGATCGGGCAGCGGGTGACCTCCTTGGCGTATTCGAGGATCTTGTCCTTGAGGATCTTGCCGGTCTGCGTGATGGAGAAGCCGACGACGTAGGTCTGACGGGAGGCATAGGCGCCGAGGCCGAACGGGGTCACGTCGGTGTCCTGACAGGAGATGACGTGTACGTCGCGGTAGTCCTTGATGCCGACGACGTCGGCGGCCATCTGCGCGTAGGCGGTGTCGGCGCCCTGACCGATCTCGGTCTCGCCGACCTGAACCTGGATCGAGCCGTCCTGATTGAGCACCATGCGGCAGGAGGAATGCTCCAGAGAGATCGGCCAGACGGCGGTGTTATACCAGAAGGGGGCAATGCCGATGCCCTTGCGGATGTCGCCGGTCTGCTTGGCATATTCGGCGTGCTTGCGGTCGTAGTCCATGTAGGCCACGGCCTTGTCGAAGCACTGGTTGAAGGAGTCGAAATAGTTCTCGTTTTTGGAGAAGCCGTCGACGAAGCCGACCGGCATCAGATGCTCGCGGCGGAACTTCAGCGAGTCGACGCCGAGCGCCTTGCAGATGTCCTCGATGTGCGCCTCGTGCGCGAAGGACGCCTGCGGCATACCGTAGCCGCGCATGGCGCCGGCGGCGGAGCGGTTGGTATAGACGGTGTAGGCGTCGCACTCGAAGTTGTCGCAGGGATAGAGCTGCGGGAACGAGCCCATCGCCTTGGCGACGATGCTGTGGCCGTGGGAGGCGTATGCGCCCTGATTGGAGAACAGCTCGGCCTTGCGGGCGACGAAGGTGCCGTCCGGGCGGAGCCACGAGACGAGGTGGAAGCGAATGGCGTGGCGGATGCGGTTGGAGATGAAGGTATCCTCGCGGGGAATGTCCAGCTTCACCAGACGGCCGCCGAGCTGCATCGACACCCAAGCGACCAGCGGCTCATAGAGCGTGTCCTGCTTGTTGCCGAAGCCGCCGCCGATGTACGGTTTGATGATGCGCACGCGGCCCCAGTCGATGCCCAGCGCCTGACCGACGGTGCGGCGGACGATGTGCGGGATCTGGGTGGAGGAGACGACGACGATCTTGCCGGCCTCTTCATAGGCATAGGCAATGTGGTTTTCAATGTGGCAGTGCTGGACGGCGGGCGTCTCGTACCACTTGTCCACGCAGATCAGCCCCGGCTCCTTGATGGCTTCTTCATAGTTGCCCTTGCGGATCTCCGTGTGCTTGAGAATGTTGTTGGGGAAGCGCTTGTGGATCTGCGGCGCGCCGTCCTCCATGGCCTTCTGCACGTCGAGCACGAAGGGCAGCTCGTCGTATTCGACCTTGACCAGTCGCGCGGCCTGCGCGGCGGCGACCTCGTCCTCCGCGACCACGACGGCGACGTCGTCACCGTAATAGCGCACATGGATGTTCAGCAGACGGCGGTCGGCGACGTCCTGATGCGCAGCCTCGACCGACCACGGGTGACCGGCGGTCGGGAAGCGGATGTCCGGCACGTCAAAGCAGGTGAAAATGCGCACGACGCCGGGCACCTTCATCGCCTCGGAAATATCCACGGACTTCACAAAGCCGTGGGCAATGGTGGAGCGCACGACCCGGAGAATCAGCGCGCTCTTGTCGCAGAGGTCATCGGTGTATTTGGCTCTGCCGGTCGCCTTGTCAAAGGCGTCGACACGAACGACACTTTTACCGACATTCATAGTACAAAACCCTCCTGATTACAATCTCGCGGACGTGAAACGTTCACGAAAAACGCCCCAGTCCGCCCCTTTCCTTTGTCAGTATAGCATAAAACGGGAACATTTTGAAGAAGCATCGTTGTACTAATTACAAGATAACGCACAATTCGACGATGGTGAACGCAGATGCGTTTTCTTTTCCGAAAAAATGGGTTATACTAATGGTGAAATGGGGGTGCGGAAGGATGGAAAACCAAAAACTCGGCTGCCTGATCCTCGCGGCGGGCTGCTCCAGCCGGTTTCAGAGCAACAAGCTCACCGCGCTGTTTGAGGGCAAGCCCCTGATCCGCCGCACGCTGGAGGCCGTCCCGACGGACGTGTTCTCGAGCGTGACGGTGGTGACGCAGTATGACGGCGTGGAGGCGCTGGCGCGGGAATTCGGCTTTGCCTGCGTGCGCAACGACCGCCCGGATCTTGGGCAGAGCCGCTCCGTTGCGCTCGGCACGGCCGCAATGGCCGACTGCGACGGCATCGCCTTCGTCGTGGCCGATCAGCCGCTGCTCTCGCAGGAGCTGCTGCGGCGCATCGCCGCCGAGTGGCGCGCTCACCCGGACTGCATCGTCGGCGCGGCGCACGCGGGCAAGCGCGGCAATCCGAACCTCTTTCCGAAGCGCTTCTTCCCGGAGCTGCTGGCGCTGACCGGCGACGTCGGCGGCAGCAGCGTCATCAGGGCGCATCCGGAGTGCTTCCGGAGCGTCGAGACGGACGCGGCCTCGCTGACCGACGTGGACACGCCGCAGGCGCTCGAGGTGCTGCGCGGGCGGCGCTGACCACTCTTGCGGTTTATTCAGAGCTTCCTTAGAAAAATCTTTCACCATTTTTACCTCCCGTCATAACATGGAATGAGCCGAGTGCTCGAAATCTTCTGGGAGGTATTCAATCATGGGATGTAACTGCAATAACGGCGTTGGCGGCTGGCTGATTCTCCTGATCCTGCTGTGCGGCTTCTGCGGCAACGGCGGCCTGCTGGGCGGCTGCGGCTGCAACGGCACGAACACCGCGCCCAGCGGCTGCGGGTGCGGCTGCGACAACGGCTGCGGCTGCGGCTGCTGACCGAATATGCCGGGGGATGCCGCGAGGCATCCCCCTTTCAGAGTGAAATACGATCTTTGATCGTGTGAAAGATGCCTCGCACGGGAAACGCGGGTCTGCGCCCGCGTGACATGGCGCTTCCGGGGAAGCACCGTCGCGGTGTCGCTCCGCGACCGGTCAAAACATTTCGATGTAAGAAACTGGCAGGGTTATCACAGAAACCTACCAGTTTTGCGTCATTGCGAGGAGGGCGCATTCTTTGCGCGGTATCGCTCTGCACCGTTTTACAAACGTTTCGTTTCGGAAATTGTTCCGTTTTCCCGCAAAACCTACCAGATTTGTCATTGCGAGGAGGGCGCGTGCGCCCGACGCGGCAATCTTTAAGGGAACGATTTGCCATCCCGGAACGAACTATGGTTGCGCGGAACGAAACAGAACCTTG
>OLGE01000789.1_pt1 | contig 35142 bp, 32 predicted proteins | sample 1605151 | NCBI WGS metagenome assembly OLGE01 (sample SAMEA3888912, study PRJEB22519) | human gut metagenome | biome: human gut; feature: human-associated habitat; material: faeces | place: Denmark | collected 2010
ATACCCAGGGCGCTGCCCTGGGCTAGGAGCTTTTGGGCCTTCAGCCCGTACTTAAGCTACATGCGAAAGTTCAGTTTTTTGACAAATAGAATTATTGATAGAAAAATTGATTTGTCACGATTGTTTATTTTTATGACCCAAAAAGGTGTTAAGAAGAGTCCAAGAAAGATGGAAGCCTAAAAAACGCAGGGCAGGGAGGCGAGCTGATACAGGATGGTTCTTGCCATGCGCTCATGACCCGGATCGTTGGGGTGGAGACGGTCGGTGTCGGGCTTGTTGAAGAGCTGAGCGCCCGCATCGTAGAGAGGGAAAAGACCCGAGAGGGCATTGAGGTCGATGACGGGAACAGCCCACACGTTGCCAGCCTCCTTGACAGCCTTGACGTACTCGTCGAAGAAGACACCACGGGCATTCTCATACATCTCGTCGGGCTGGATGTTCTTCTCGCCCGAGCAGAAATAAGCACGGTGGACAGGCGTCATCACAACGATTTGCTTGGTGGGATACATCTGCTTGAGTTTCGACATGGCGATGTTGATGCGGCCCTTGAGCGTGTTCTTGTCCATGGCAAAGTGGCGGTGACGGCGCTGCACCATTTCACCAGGTTTGTGGCGTGCCACTTTCACACTGTCGAAAGTCTCCGTGTACCATTCGCCTATGGGCACGCCATTGTTGAAATCGTTGGTGCCCATGAAGATGAGGATGGCGTCGAAGTCATCGCCATGTTCAGCCTTGAGTTTGTCGGCTTGGCGGGGAATGTCGTTCCACTGTCGTCCGCTCACCCCGTAGACGTAGGGTGTGATGCCGAGCCACTGCTGCAGGAATCCCCAGTATTTCACCTTTGATGCCTTGATGTTGGGGTCGGTGATGGAGTCGCCGAAGTAGGCCACTCGTTTGCCCTGCCAGGGGTGCTGGAAGGTGAGTTGCTGTGGGGTGTTGGTTTTCTGTCTCTTGGCTGCCTGTGTTGGCAGGGTGAGGGCGAGGAGCAGCAGGGCTGCTGCAAGGATTTGTTTCTTCATATCGCTTAGTTTTATTTGTTCTGTACTGGCAAGGTTTTATACTTGCGTTGGATTTTCTTGTTGTTCGAAGGGCAAAGTTACACTTATTTTTTGACAAGGCATTATCTTTTTGGGAATAATCGATGGATGAAAGTTTATTTTTTCGTAATTTTGCAGCCGCGTTTTTAAGTTTCATGTAAAAAGACAAATAGGATGACATTTCGAATGAGTGATTTGAGCGACTTGGCTCGCAAGCGAGTGGCTGTGGCAGCTTATTATTTTGTACCGGGACTGGTGTTTGCCAGTTGGGCAAGCCGTATTCCGGATGTGAAACATCTGCTGCATCTCAACAATGGCCAGTTGGGCAGCATTCTGCTCGCCATCCCTTTGGGACAACTGCTGATGATGAGTTTCTCGGGCGTGCTGGTGAGCAAGTTGGGCAGCAAGAAGATGTTGGTGGTTGCCGAGGTGCTTTATGCCGCCGTGCTCCTCGCTATGGGCTGTAGCAGCACGGTTTTTCATCTTACACTGTCCCTTGTGGGTTTCGGCATGATGGCGAACCTGATGAATATTGCCACCAACACACAGGCGTGCTTAGTGGAGAAGTTGTATGGCCGTAACATCATGTCGTCGTTTCATGGCCTTTGGAGTTTGGGTGGTTTTGCGGGCGGCATCGTGGGTGCTGTGTTTGCCAATACGGTTCTACCGATAGAGGCTCATTTCGGAACGGTACTGGCATTGAGTCTGCTGATTCTGGCTGCTGGTTTCCACTTCCTGGTGAACGACGAGCAGGCAAGGGCTGAGGAGGAAGACGTGCCCAAGTTCTCGTTCAGAACCATCGACCCTGTGCTCTTCCTCTTAGGTCTGATGGGTTTTGCCGGAATGTTCTGTGAGGGGACAGTCTACGACTGGAGTGGTGTGTATTTCACTTCTGTGGTGAAGCCCGACGAGGTTTTCATCCGTGCAGGTTATGTGGCAGGCATGGGTGCCATGACCTTGGGACGTTTCCTGGCCGACGGTTTCGTGACGCGCTATGGCGCCGCCAGAGTGCTGAAGGTTTGCGGACTGCTGATTCTGTGCGGACTGCTTCTCGCCACGTTGTTGCCTTACCTTGTTACAGCCACTCTGGGCTTTCTCTTGGTGGGTTTCGGCATTTCGTCGTCGGTGCCTATCTGCTACAGCATAGCGGGCAAGTTGGGCACTGTCAAGGCGAGCATCGCCATCACCATCGTGTCGAGCATCAGCTTCTTCGGTTTCCTGGTAGGTCCTCCTGTCATAGGCTGGCTTGCTGAAGTTTCTGGGCTACGCATGGCTATTAGTATAGCTGCTTGTCTTGGGTTAATGATAGCATTTGTGGCAACAAAGGTGAGCAAGCGAATTTCCATTGATACTGATAGCAGGGCGAACGCATTTTGATGCGTCCGCCCTGTCTATCAGATAGGCTGCAACTTCTCATCGAAGACGGGAACGATAGATGGGTGGAAAATGAAGTAGGTGATCTGTAAGAATTTCCCGAAGCTGAGGCGTTATAAAGAACGAGTTTTCTTTACATTAGCTTGCCTGAGATTCTCGTATTTTCAGACGCTTATTGTTTCTTTGAGAATATCGCAAATACGAAGAAGTGCAGGAACTTACTGGTAATCAGACGTTTGAGATTTCTTGACAAGAAGATGCCGTTGAGGAAAATCTATAGTTGTACGACTATAACCCCTATAGTTGTACAACCATAACTCTACAGTTGTACAACCATAGCATGTATAGTCGTACAACTGTAACTTTATAGTCGTACAACTATAGGTCTTGTTCTTAATATAGAGCAGAAAACGGGGATTTCCTGCCTCTCATTCCCCTTATTTTTATTGCTAGATTCAATATTTGTAGGTATATGAAATTTGGTTATAAATATTGACGGAAGGTGTGTCATAAGTTAATGAGTCATCCTTTTTTATTATTAGGACTGGTGCACTTTTAAGTTAGAATCTACATTTTTGTCATTTGGTATATACAGAATGGCATTTCATACAAGGTAGGTTTGGATATTTGGCTGATAGAAATAATCTTCTTACTTTTGCGCTCGTAATCGGGAAGCGACAGAATAGAATGATTCGTAGAACGAGGAAAATGAAGTATAACTCTTTTAATATGTAATAAGATATGAAGAAGATTATGATTTCGTTGATGATGATAGTAGCTGCCGCCACAACCAGTTTTGCAAAGAGTAACAATACCGATGTGGCAAATGCCGTAAAGAGCGTAGCCGAGCGGGTGAAGCAGGCTCCATCCGGCACAGTATATGGTGTGGTTGATAACACCAAGCGCCACATCACCGTAGCTACTCCTTTCGGAAAGTACACCATAGAGAAGAAGAACGGCGGCATCAGCTTTATGGGAATGTCGGCAAAGCTGGTATCATCAAAGAATGGCGTTTATAAAGTCAAGACATCCCTTGGTAATTTTACGGTGAATGCCAGAAAAGGAACGATAACTAAAAAATAATCGTAACAGGTTGTTTACCTTCTTGCAAGGGATGGTATATAGGCATAGGGCATTGAATTGTAGCCATGGAATAGAAATGTGGAAGTATTTTTCTCTCGGCAATGGCAGCGTTCAATGCCTTTTTTGTCCTTCGGGATAAAAAACATCGCTAAAAGTTTGGCGGTATCAAGAATATAGCTTACTTTTGCGGTAGGAGTTGGAGCAGACGGAAAAGAACGGCTGCGATGAAGACTCAAATGAATGAGCGTATTGAACGTTAGTCTTGAAATAGAAATGTGGAAATTTCAAAATTCAACTATGACGAACAGCAATACGGCTCACGCTATGGGATTATTGCATCCTTTTCTCTGTAGGGGGAAGGTGTCGATATACCTTTTGGCGTGGGCTATTGTTAGTTGCTAGTTGAAAGGTCTTTCCACAACCTCTATTTCGGCGACCGAACAATAGTCCCACGCTTTTTTCATTGAAAACTTAATGACCGATAGCTACTTCTGGGAACAAGTCAGCGAAGTAAATGATAAATATGGAAAGTCAATTCATTGTATTCAATACAAAGACGGAACTTTTAAGATTAGATGTTTCCAAAATTGTTTATTTCGAAGGAGATGGCAATTATACACAGATTGTTACTATTAACAAGCTGAAGGCTGTTGTTTGTTTGAATTTGTCTCAAATGGAGAAGTATTTGGCAGAGCATCTTGTAGATTGCAAGAGTATTTTTATGCGAGTGGGTAAGCGCTTTATCATCAACACTGACTACATCTATCAGGTCAATACGCAAAAGCAACAGTTGATATTATCAGATTATGAGCATTTTGCTTTTGCTTTAGGTATTTCTAAGGAAGCCTTAAAGCAAATGAAGGATCTACTCATAACTAAAAAATAAGCTAATCAAGCAAAGAATTTTATGGAATTAATCATCGGACGTGATGCTAGTACATCTCAATTGAGAATAACGATGGGGCAGCAATCCAAGACTTTTGGGGGTGTTGGAAGTGTTCCTATGACTGTGAGCCGTCAACATTGTAGTTTGACCATTAATCCTGATGGTTCTTATAGAATTGCGAATCTAAAACCTCAGAATGTTACTTTTGTCAATGGAGTGGAAATAATGGCAAAGACTATCATGGAAAAGGATAAAATAGAACTTGGTCCAAGCAAATTTTTGGTTAGTTGGGATTGGATAAAGAGTTTTGTTCCTCAAATGGTAGATTTTCGTCCATTGCAGCGTGTTTGGGAAGAATATGATGAACATAAACTTGATCAGCAAATTGCTGACCGCAAGTTTAATTCTCTTCGTGGCATTACTGGTTTGATTACCATGGGAGCCATCGCTTTGAGCATCATTTTTCCTGAATTTAGAGAGACTCCTCTTTATATAGGCTTGTATATCTTAGGTATTTTGATTTCTGTAGGCTTTACTGTAAAAGCATATAAGGATTCTTCTAAGGGACCGTTAAGGCAAAAGAAGTTGACCGAGGAGTTTCAGCAGCATTATGTTTGCCCTCATTGCCATCACTTCCTGGGCTTTCAGTCTTATGAAGTTTTAATGCAGAATGAGGCTTGTCCTTATTGCAAGGCTAAAATCAAAAAGTGATTTTGTACAATAGAAGATAGGTTTTGTGTAATGAGCACAAAATAAGTATCTATCTATTTATTATTTCACTATATTTGCACCAGTTATAATTTTAAAACGTATGATTATGGCACAGAATGAAGAAACATTGTATTTCAATAATACACATCCTGAAGTTAAACAGGAAAGTAAAGATAAAACTCAGGACGTTGCTGATAAGGCAACTTGGAAGAAAGTAGCGGTAGGTGGTGCTACTGGTATTTTGTTAGGTGCAAGTGCTATGTATGCCACAGACACCTTTGCTGCAGGTACGGAAGAAGCTCCCGATACAAAACCGGAAGGGGAGAATCCATCGCAAGATGCTGCTGCAGCTAATGACAATGCCTCTATCAAGGTAGCAGAGAGTCATGATGAGCAGAGCTTTAAGGAGGCATTCGATGCCGCTAGAGCCGAAGTTGGTCCTGGTGGCGCTTTCCATTGGCATGGCAATATCTATAGTACTTATACCGAGGACGAGTGGAACAACATGACAGATACAGAAAAGAACGACTATGCTGAGGCTGTAAAGCCAGAAGTACGTGCAGAAGAAATGAATGCAGCTCCTCATCAAGCGGAAGATGTTGCTGTGGTATCTCATTCTTCTCATGCAGACCAGGATGTATCTGTTGCTCACAATGATGCAAATTTGCATCAGGCAAGTGATGTGCAGGTGGCTGATGACCAAAATGCAGATGTTCATTTGGTTAATGCGGGTGAAGTACAGCTTGCTGATGGCTCCATGGCTACAGTGGGTGTCTTCGACGTGGATGGTCAGGAAGTGAGTGTGGTAGATTTTGATCAAGATGGAAATCCTGATGTTGCGATTTGTGATGCCAATGGCAATGGAAGTATTGACGTTGGGGAAGCAGTTGATTTGCATACAGGACAAGTGATTACTCCAAGTGGTAGTGATTTCGCTGATGCCGGAGTTGATGATTCTGCTGATCCAAATCTCCAAACTGCATCCTTGGAGAATCCAGATGTTGCTCCTGATATGCCAGACTATATGTCTGATGCTGATATTCAGATGGCATAAACATTGATTAAAATAGATGGTGGCAATGGAAACTAAAAGAATCAAATGTCCGAGTTGCGGTGTATTGCTTGACGTGAGAAATTCTCAAAACGAAGCGGTAAAGATGATTACTTGTCCTCAATGTAAAGCTCAGTTGAAAGTGATGTTCTCACAGCAACATGCTGCAACTCCGCAATCTTTTTGGAAAACAGAATATGTTGGTAACAGCAATGGTGAGACTCAGTATGTGAATCGAGATAATGGAGAAACTCGTTACGTGGGGCATTTCTCTTCTCCTTCTCAATCTGATGATACAATTCTTGCCGGCAAGAAAGAAGAAGTTACTCCTGGTTATTTGCTCTATGGTGGTCAGAAGTATCCGTTGGGGTTCGGCAATAATGTAATAGGTCGCAAGGCTACTACTTCGCAGGCAACTGTACAGATAGCTACTGATGATAGATATATGAGTCGTCAGCATCTTGCCATCCAGGTATGTAAGTTTTCTACGGACAATGTTAGGGTTGTGGTATCAAACTACCATAATAAAAATGCGAGTTATGTGAATGGACAATTATTGAACGAGGGTGACCAGCTCATATTGTCAGAAGGAAGTATCATCAAGATGGGTAACACAACCGTTGTTTATCATCAAAAATAAAGCTAACAATGAGAATCAAGATATATCAGCCTTTAGCTATCCATGAGTTGGGTAAAAGGGCGAACCAGGAAGATAGCATCTATCCAATAGAGGGCAAAGCAACGGAGAATGACCGTTTGTTTTTGCTCTGTGATGGTATGGGTGGACATGAGCATGGTGAGGTGGCAAGCCAAAGTATTTGCAAAAGTCTTTCTTCGTTTTTGTTGCAGCATGCAGTTGCTTCCGAAGGCTTGGAAGATAAGTTGCTATCTGATGCTTTGGCGTATGCCTACGAAGAACTGGATAAACTGGCTATTGCGGGAGATTCCCGTCAGATGGGAACAACTTTAACTTTGCTGTATTTTCACAGTAATGGATGTACGGCAGCCCATATTGGAGATAGTAGAATATACCATCTCCGCCCATCTTCGCATACCATATTATATAAGAGTCGTGACCATTCCCTGGTGTATGATCTTTATCTGGCTGGTGAGTTGACCTATGAGGAGATGAAGACATTTCCACAGAAAAATGTCATCACCCGTGCGATGATAGCTGGAGATAGAAATCATCCAAAACCTGATGTTATCCATATTTCAGATATTCTGCCAGGTGATTACTTCTATATTTGTTCTGACGGCATGTTGGAACAGATGGAGGATGAGGAGCTGTTGGATGTCTTTGTTGCGAATGTTCGTGATGAAGAGAAGCGACAGATGCTGATTTCTGAAACCTCAGATAATAAAGATAATCATTCTGCTTATATAGTACACATCAAAGAAGTGAGTCATGACGAGGCTGATGTGAGTCTTGTAAATGAAGAGCTTACGGCGAAATGCAATGCTTTGAATATCAAGCCTGATGTGGAAGAGATGACTGCTTCTCCTGATGTTGAAGTCGTAAAGCCTGTTGGTACACCGCCGCCTGTTCCTGATAGTGTAATCGTTGATTTGGTGAATAAGCAGAAAAGAAAGAAACTCCTGTTTGTTGCTTTCATGGCAATAGTGGTGTTGGCTGTTGTAGGAATGTTTGGATATGGCTACTATAGCAAGCATAAAGCAGAGGCTGCTTTGCTTGATTCTCTTCATGAAGATTCTATGATGACCGTGAAAGAGTTTAATAGCCAGCAAGAGTCAAAGACAGATACAACAAAACCAGATTCAATAAAGTAAGATACAATAAAAAATGGACGAACTAAATAATCAAAATATGCTCCAAGTAGGAACCATCCTACACGGAACTTACAAGATAGAAAGCTATTTGGCTTCAGGTGGTTTCGGCAACACCTATTTAGCAAAGAACATTGAGTTTGATGAGACTTATGCCATCAAAGAGTTCTTTGTAAAAGGAGTGTGCCAGCGTGATGGTAATAGCACTACCATTAGCGTAAGCAATGCCGAGAATATCAATAGTTTTGAGCAACAACGAGAGAAGTTCAAGAAAGAAGCTCGCCGTCTTCGTAGTATCAGTAATCCTCATATTGTCAAGGTCTATGACCTTTTTGAGGAGAATGGTACTGCGTATTATGTGATGGATTATGTGGATGGAGAAAATCTATCTGCACGTTTGAAGCGTACCAATGCACCTTTGGCAGAGTCTGAGGTTCGCAATTACTTGAATCAGATATTGGATGGTCTTGAGGCTATCCATAACAAAGGTATGTTCCATCTTGACATCAAGCCTGCCAATATTATGGTGGATAGTCATGACGTGGTCAAGTTGATAGACTTTGGTGCAAGTAAGCATCAGAGTACAGTAGGTGGTGCTACGATAAGCACTGGCATCAGTTATACAAATGGCTATGCTCCTAGTGAACTAATGGCGCAGAGCTATGATAAGTTCGGACCATGGACAGACTTTTATGCCCTTGGTGCCACTATGTATAAGTTACTTACCAATCAAGACCCACCATCAGTTTCTGACCTTTCTGAAGACGAGACAGAGGACAAGCATCTTGCCCTCCCTATGCCTAATGTCTCTGGGGAAATGAAGAAATTGGTGGCTTGGATGATGCAAGTGAATAGATTGAAGAGACCTAAGAATGTTGGAGAGATAAAATGTTGGAAAATAAAAGAGATTGTCAACATGGAGCATAAATTGAATTCTAGCGAGTCTTCTAAAGTTTTGGATGATAGTAATGAAGATACTATTTGTCTTGATAATAAATCAATTACTCAATTTAGAAATACAAAGCAAGAAATGTATCAAGGCAAAGTAGATAGTAAAACTATGTCTAAAAAGAAAAATCGTTTTATTGTTATTTTTTTTGTGCTTTTAATTATTATATGTGGAATAGTCTTTTTAAGTGGAAGTAAAGAAACAACTTCTTCTGCAAATACCAATATGGAAACTGTTAATAATAACTTATCCATAAAAATTGATGGTGTTACAGTTTCGGGCTTAGATGCTTCAAAAGAACATGGCTGGGTGGAAGAACATATTATAATATTTAATGGTAAACAATATAAATATAGAGGATATGTGCAAATTAAAAATGGCAAATTATACCCCTATAATGGTTATAAAGATTATGCAGGGAGTATTTCTGACTGTGAAATGATAATTATGGGGAAAAAAGGAAAATATTCAGGGTCGGTCACATGTTTCGAAGGAAAACTTTATGCTCATGGTACAGGGATTATAGATTTTGATGAAGGAGGATATTGTTCAGCTGCGTTTTCTTTGGGAAAAATAGAAAATACAGATGTAAACTACTATTATCCAAATGGGGATTGGTTTTCGGGAACAGTCATAAATAATAAATTTGTAAAAGGTAGTCTAAAAATAAAGAAAACTGGTAGAATGTTTTTCGGTACTTTTACTCCAAAAGGGAAACCTCTAAAAGGAGAATGGCTCGATGTATGAAAGTATTATTATAAGTTGTTAGTTCGTAAAAAGTAATAATTATGAAAGTTATCTTCCTTTTATTGCACAAGTTGTGGATTGTTGTTGCAATATTATCGATTTATGTAATAATCAACATAGAGTTGTTGCCTGATACATATAGGTGTACAATAGATAATAAGGCTAAGGAAATTAATGCTATATTGTTAACATTATCATATAGTTTCTTGGCTTCAACGTTGTTTTATATATTGAATGTTTGGATGCCTGATTATTATAGTAGAAAAATAAATAAAAAATTAATATCAAAGCTCAAACAGTCAATAAAAAATAGTTTAAATGATGTCGTTCTAAAAGTGAATCCTTTAGATATGAATGATTTCAAGGAAGAAAAATTTATAGAAAAATTTATAGATATGGATTTAAGTGTTCCTTATCCTATTGGTGAGCAATATTCTATAAAGAATTTTATTGTTCGTAAAATGAAAGTTGTTGATAGTTGTTGTAATATTTTATTGCAAAAATATAGTGCTCAGTTATCTTGTGAGGAGATTGACTTTCTACTGAATGCATTGTCCTCATTTGCTTTGAGTAATTCTCTCATTATAAAAGATTTTAATATTTCTGAAGAAAATGATGCTTCTAATAATCAACGTGAATATGGAGAGAGTCTGTTAGATTTATATCAAAAATCAAGAAAACTATAGTGTTGTGAGTCTATCAAACACAATGTTATTGTCAGTAAGTGAAAATATGAACTCGATTGTGGAATTGGGCTATGTGGTTTTTGAAGATACTTGCTTGGCTATAAGTTGTATAAATCAGTTACAAAAACGATTGATTCAGAAAAGATTAGATATAAGAGACTATAATAAATAGATATAAAAAATGAAATTATGACAGTTAGTGAAAGAATTTCGGCAAATGCTGGTAATGCAAATATGAAAATGGGATTGGGAGTATTTTCAAATAGTATGAAACCAATCTTTGGTGGGAGTGCGGCTCTAAATGAAGGTGATATTCTCATTTTTCCACCATTGGAAGAAATGGGAGATAGAATAGGTAGTCAGCACTTTATGGGAAAAGACTATGAGTTCTTGGTTATTGAAGTGCATAGCCCTGATGGAACAGAACGTGCAATGAATTGGTTTCCAACCACATTTCAGAACCCAATCTTTGAATGGAATACTGATGATCATGGATATTTATATCGCACTGCAAATATTTTTTACCCAGAAGGAACTGCAGTTGACGAGTTTTTGAAAGTTCGAAATTTACCAGAGAAAGATGAAGAGGGAAATATCGTAAAAAGTGATACTCAGAAAGGGGTTGAACTCTTGGCTGGTAAGAAAGTCAAAGTAACTTCAAAGGTACTTATTGATACTGTTGGTTTTAAGAATGGGCTGCTAGATTGTAACCATCTTATAAAAAAGGCATTGTGTCGTTATGATTTTGTTGTTTGATGTGTTTAACTTTTGTCGGTTTATTAAAGGGAAAAGAAGAATATGAGTAATATAGATAATGCAAAATTATACGCAGAAGGTAAAGTAGCAGAAGCGTTAAAACAAGTTGTAGCTGATGCTTATATGGCAGGTTACAATGCAGGCTATCAAGATGGTATTGATAAGGTAGCTAAGGATTCTGTATCGGAAGAGACTGAGTTTGTTGACTTAGGACTTCCGAGTGGAACATTATGGGCTTCGGATTATGTAAAAGATGGGGATGAGGTTCTGTTCTTACCATATCCTGAAGCTCTGAAATATGATATTCCGACAAAAGAGCAAGTTGATGAACTTCGAGAGTGTTGTGAAATCTGTATAAAGTACGATGAAGACGATAACTATGTTCATATAGTACTTGGTCCTAATGGAAATTCAATTGTATTTAAAGGGCATGGTTATAAAACTTTTGCTGAGTTGAAAAATGCTAAGACGGCATATTTTTGGCAAGTATATAATAGCGATACACCAAAAACTGTTTTTGTTCCATACCTAAGTGCTCCCTATATAAATGCGGTATATCTGTTTCCTGATTATAAGATACCAATATGGACTGTTAAAAATAAGAAGTTATGAAACAACTACGCAATAACGCTGTTCTCTGCAAAGGCAAATACAGACTAGAAAAGATCCTAGGACAAGGAGGTTTCGGTATTACTTATAAGGCAATAATGAAAGAAACCGTTTCTGGTTCTTTGGGTAATATGGAGGTCGATATACCTGTGGCAATCAAGGAGTTCTTTGTAAAAGGTGTGTGTCAGCGTGATGGTGATAGCACTACCATTAGCGTAAGCAATGCCGAGAATACCAATAGCTTTGAGCAACAGCGAGAGAAGTTCAAGAAAGAAGCTCGCCGTCTCCGTAGTCTCAGTAATCCTCATATTGTCAAGGTCTATGATCTTTTTGAGGAGAATGGTACTGCGTATTATGTGATGGATTATGTGGATGGAGAAAATCTATCTGCACGTTTGAAGCGTACCAATGCACCTTTGGCAGAGTCTGAGGTTCGCAATTACTTGAATCAGATATTGGATGGTCTTGAGGCGATTCATAACAAAGGTATGTTCCATCTTGACATCAAGCCAGCGAACATCATGGTGGATAGTCATGATGTAGTCAAGTTGATAGACTTTGGTGCAAGTAAGCAGCAGAGTACGGTAGGTGGTGCCACGATGAGCACGGGTATCAGTTATACGAATGGCTATGCTCCTAAAGAGCAGATGGCGCAGAGCTATGATAAGTTCGGTCCATGGACAGACTTCTATGCCCTTGGTGCCACTATGTATAAGTTACTTACCAATCAAGACCCTCCATCAATTTCTGACCTTTCTGAAGACGGGACAGAGGACAAGCATCTTGCTCTCCCAATGCCTAATATCTCTGAGGAAATGAAGAAATTGGTGGTTTGGATGATGCAGGAGAATCGCTTGAAGAGACCGAAGAATGTTGGGGAGATAAGAAAGTCTGCAGAACAATCTGTGTCAAACATTGCTTCAGAGGGTGAGGAGAGCACAATTGCAATAAATAAAATAAATATTCAATGCAATGATGAAACAGGCAATGGCAGGAAAAGAGATGCACGAAGAATATATTATGATAAGAAAGCTTGGGAGCGATTATATAGTGAAAGTGAAAAACGTTTTCAAAAAAAATGTCGTTTTTTTACTATTCCTTTGTTTGTATTATGGGGAGTTATATCATCTATTGAACCTTTAGATAAGGGAGATAGCTCTAAATCTGTTGGTGTTTCAGTATTTTTATATTTATTCGGGCTTTACATAGGATATTTTTTACCTTATTGTATAAACTGGTTTACCCTTAATTATTTTGTCTTTCATGACGTAGAAAGAAAAATAAAGAAGAATCCTTCATTGTTAGAAATAAATAAAACAGAGAAAGAGTACCTTCAAACAAGTCAAAAATGGATTAGGTTAATAGTTAAATGTATGTATGTGGTTTGGCCGATGACGATATTAGTATTAGTAGGCTTGATATTACGTTATCAAGCCGTTTCCTTTTTGGCCGATTTTGGTTTGTATCTTTTATTGATCTGGTCTTTTATTATAGCTTTTATTCTTGGTTTATTTATTGCTATATTAGTAAAAATAGTCACTTATATAAGTACTCAAGCAAAAGAGACTTTTAAATAGAGTATAATATTTTAGATGGTAATAACAGTTTAATATTATAAAGGATATATTCTGTTAAAACTTTTGGTTATTTATTTAAAATGGAAGAAAACATGAATTTACAGTCACTGATATTAGAACTTGTTTCAAGTTTAGCTTGTAATCATAGAAAAAAACAAACTTTTTATTGCTTTATAAAATTTCAGTTTGAAGAATATGAGCGTCTATTAAAAAAGGTGGATAGAAAGCAATTTGAAAGTATGTTGTCTGAAGCTGGAGAACTAATGGGTAAATCTACTAAACTACGCTTTGTGAATTTGATTAAAGTTATTCATACAAAATGTTTAGAGATACTACAATTGGCATATAAAGGAGATGTTCTTAATGCTACTGCACTATTGGAAAAATTGTTGATAGTTAAAAAATATACTAAGGGGTATTTACAAGATATGTATGTGAATTATCTAAAGAATGAGGAAGGACAAGGGAGCTGTTACTATCGAATAGTAGATTTCCCAAAAGGGAAGATGTTGCCTAATTGCAACCATATGCCATATAATTTGCGTTCTAAGGCTTCGGCTGGACGTTTTAATCTACTAGGAGTTCCATGTTTGTATTTAGCTTCTTCTGAAAAGACAGCTTTAGCTGAAATAGGGAATTTAGATAATAAGGATGATAGATGGTTAGGTACGTTTAATGCTGTTCGTAAGCTATTTTTTCTAAATTTTACCATACCAACATCAGAAGAAATATCGGTAATGAATGATTATGATAAGTTCTCGTTTTTAATAACCTATCCTATGTTGCTATTATGTTTAGTGCCTGTTGCAGATGAAACTACAAGATTTCATGAGGAATATTTATTCTCTCAATTGTTTGCTCATGTGATGTATATGAATAAAAAAGAAAATATCTATTCTGATGGTATTTGCTATACTTCTATGCGTGACAAGGAAGGTGTTAACTATGTAATTCCTGCATTGTATAAACGAAGTGAACCTATTTTTGATAATAGAATAAGTGACTTTGTTAGTGAGAGAGTTGATGAGGTTAGGAAGGAAATGCTATTAAATGGAGAGAACTTGGATTCATAGAATTGCATATATTATGCTATTTTTGATGCTTTTACAAGTTATTCTAATTGTTCCGCTTGTGGTGGAAAAGGTCGTGTAATAAGGACGAGAATTGTTGAATATTTTTGAATAGATAATTATGATAGAATATCTTCAAAACAAAAAGTATAAAATAGAAAGAGTGCTCGGTCAAGGTGGTTTCGGTATTACCTATAAGGAGAAGGCTATAATCAAATGATATGAAAACGTTATTGTTTATATTGGTATTTATACTGAACTTTTTGGCTTCGCCTGCTAAAACTTATATCGTATGTGTTGGCATCGCCGATTATCCCGGTCGCCAGAACGACCTTCGGGTAAGTGCGAATGATGCCAAGACCATATCGGGTATCTTTACCAAGAATGGTAATGCTACGGTTGATTGTTTTGTCAATTCAGACGTTACAATCAAAAAGGTATGTACGGCAATGCGTAATACATTTGCCAAGGCTTCGCCATCAGATGCTATTATCCTATACTTTAGTGGTCATGGTGTGCCTGGTGGATTGGTGTGTTACGATGGATTTTTGTATTACTCTTCCGTATTGAGCATTATGAAACAGAGTAAAGCTCGGCAGAAAATGATATTCGTGGATGCTTGCTTCGCTGGGAAAATGAGAAATACGAATAAGAGGAATACTAACTATTCCAAAGAGAATGTGATGTTCTTCCTCTCTTCCCGTTCAACGGAGAAATCCTTAGAAACTCCAAGACAGACAGGTTTCAAGAACAGCCTGTTTACGGTATTTTTGGAACGTGGCTTGCGAGGTGGTGCTGATACAAACAAGGATAGAGTTATCACGGCTAAGGAAATCTATAATTTCGTGCATCAAGGAGTAGTAGAAGCATCTGGGAATCGTCAACATCCAGTAATGTGGGGCAAGTTTAATGAGACTATGCTTGTAATAAAATGGTGATAGACCTTTGAGTCAATAATTGAAATATAGATTATGGTATTAACGTAAACGTGTAGAAGGTCTCTTTTGAAAAAGATTAGATTTACGATCAGTTATGCGTGGATAATTTCAGCAAAACGGATGCTTGATGAGTTTTATCAAGCATCCGTTTTGTAATTTCATACACCAGCAAGCCATTTCGTACATTTTAGCAATAGATTTCTTATAGTATCAGATATTTCAATTACCTTTGCATAAGTCAAACTACGCAGGTTATTTTAAGTTCACTTATATTGCGCTCGTTTGTATAACCTTTATTATAGAAGACAAATTGAAACAATAAAACAATGAAGAAAGGATTAAAATGTACTTTGATTTCCTTGGGTAGTCTGGTCGTTTTGGCTGGTATTGGTCTGGGAATCATGTATTTGGTGTCGCCATATAAGGTGAAGCGATGGTTAGGCATCGCCTCATTTTATTCTGATGTGTTCGTTGATAGATTGAAAGGGCAACCTTATACTCGTGGCGGGTATGACGGCATTGATGTTTCGAAACACAATGGAGTTATCAAGTGGAAGGAAATAGCGAAGAATAAGCGAATCAAGTTCGTTTATATCAGAGCTACACATGGTAAGGGGTATGTGGATCGACATTATCGTCGAAATATCAAACTGGCTCGTAAATATGGGTTGAAGGTAGGATCTTATCATCTGATGTCTGCCGGCTCTTCAGTAACTGCTCAGTTCCGGGATTTCCAAAAGATGGTGAAGAAGAGTGAGCAGGACTTGATTCCTGTATTGGATGTGGAGGAGAAAGGCATCCAGGGAAGATGGAAGGGACGACAGCTGCAGGATAGCATACAGGTGTTTGCTGACTTGGTGAAGAAACACTATGGCAAGTATCCTATCATTTATAGCAACGAGAGCTTCTATAATAAGGAGATGGGGGCGAAGTTCAATCACTATTATCTCTTCATCGCCAATTATAACTCCCGACAACCCTCTATTGACGGCAGAGGAAAGTGCAATATCTGGCAGTATTCAGAAACCGGACATTTGCATGGTATTGGAGAAAGGGTAGATTTAAGCAGATTCATGAATGGTACAACCCTCAAGGATTTGATGTTGTAGACAATGATGATTTCATACACATAAGCGAGTATTTGATACAATCCACGTATGGATAGCATCATTACTTGCTTATTTTTTCTACTTTTGCATTATTATGAAGAAGTTATTGATTATATTGGGAATACTGGTTCTGCTTGTCATCGGTGTTCTTTTCGTTCCACCTATTTATAATAGGTTCACAAAACCGTTTTTTAAGAATACGGTGGATGCTAAAGAGTGGTATCATCAGGTGGATTGTGAGAATCTGACGCAAGTAAGGGATTATTGCGACAGACGGGGATACAGTACAGATTACTATATCCTCGTGGATTTCTCCAAACCATCTGGCAAGAAGAGATTCTTTATCTATGATTTGCAGCGTGGCAAAAGAGTAATGAGCAGCTATTGCATGCATGGAAGTGGTAAGGGAAATACAGCAGCCCAACCAAAGTTCAGTAATAACCCTGGAAGTGGATGCACGAGTCTTGGAAGATATGTCATGATAGGAAAAGGTGGAATGAAGTTCAAGAACTGCGTTCGCCTTCGAGGTCTCGACAAGAGCAATTATCTGGCAGAAGCCCGTGGTATCCTGATTCATTCTGCTGGCAAGGTGACAAGGTTCTCCGGTGAAAAGAAGTATATTCCGCTGGGAACAGAGAGCCGTGGTTGCTTTACTGTATCAAGGAGCTGCGTAGAGAAAGTGATGTTGATATACAAGGAATCTTCCAAGAGAAGACCGATATTGATTTATGCAAAATACAAATAAAAAAGAATATTCTATGAAGAAGTTATTGCTATTTATTGCTGGAATCTCAATCCTGTTTTTAGCAGGTTGTTACAATGGAAATCAGAGCCATGGCAATGAAATCATGGGAGACAGCCTCCCTGCAGATCCTCCATTGGGTTATGTAATAGAGTTAAAGCCTTTGGGAAATTTCTCACATCAGGAGGCAGAACAGTTGAGAGAAGAACTCGTGAAGCAATTGGGTATCATTCTCTATACGAAACCAAAGGCTTGGGTGGAAGCTTCTGTGTTTGTTGGAGACAAGAAAGAAATACCTGCCTCATGTCTCTACAAACCAAGAAACAGGTATTGGGCTGGGGAAATCCTGAAAATGTTGCATAAAGAGCATGGAAGTAATGATGAAATCGTAACGATAGGTTTGATGCATCGAGACATCTCTACTTCTATTCATGGACAATACAACTATGGAATCATGGGATTGAGTTTCCGGCCAGGTGACGCCTGTGTGGTTTCAACCTTCCGATTGAAACGAAAGGATGACTTATGGAAAGTAACAATCCATGAATTCCTGCATTCTCGTGGCTTTCCGCATTGCAAGAAGGATGACCCGAAGTGCCTGATGCAGGATGCCCATGGCAAGAATACCTTCTACATGAAACATGGGTTGTGTGAGGATTGCAAGAAATCTTTAAGTAAAATGATGTAAGGAAAACGCCCTTTGTTAGAATATTACTGCTAACAAAGGGCGGTGATCTGATTATGCCAAATGATTTATTGTTCTAAAGTCTTTGGACAGCAATCGCAATACTTTTCTAGAGAGATGACCTCCATTTCGATAATGGAAGTTTTCTTTCATTCGGGTATCAAATCTTTTTTTGTCAAAGGACATGGCTTTCTTTTTGTTGTCCCAAAAGTAGACTTTGGATTCATTAGCAATATCTTTGACATTCCCTGTTGCAACAGCTTTTAAAAGCTTTGGATAATTGCTAACCAACGGACCTGTTTGATATCTTATATCTGCTAATCCTTCTTTTATCTGTGGACTGACAGTATCAGGAAACTGCGTCACGGTCTTTAAGGCTTTATCTACTTGAGCAAATGTATTTTTTGCTCGCTGCATAACTTCTGCATTCATCTCTGTTGGGGTAAAACCTCGTACAGCTCGTTTATTGAATGCATCTGTTTGTTTGGCTTTATCTATACCAGGGCCTATATCCCAATTTCCGTTAGTGGTTTGGTAATAGTAGTACTTGCCATTTGTGAATCCTTTATTTTCTGGATTCTCTCGCATCCATAAGTTTTTTATAAAATTATGGATGTTTGGGGCTGGCTTTGACTATGGAATCTTTCTTCCGTCTTTTGTATATAGAAAAGTCTGTCCATTTACTGAGGCGAAACCACTAAAAGGCTTGTTGGCAGCTATATTCCACCACTAACCTTTTTTCTTTTTAAGAATTATTTGATTATTTGTTTTCATTTTTCTTATTTTTATAGTCTTTTTTATTCATCTCTATTTTGTTTGCTTCTGCATCTATATAGTTTATTCTTGCTGAATCAGGGCCAATCCATTTTTGACTGATAGAGTCGTACCTGTTGTTATCTAACCAATTCTCAGCGTTGGAGACTATTTCGTAATGTCCAATACCAAGGAAGTTTTGTAGCGAATACCATTGACGACAACTCGTTAGGAAGCAGACCGCAACTATTGAAATGAAAAATATCTTCTTCATTTTAAAACTATTATTAATAAAAAATAATCTAGAAATTGTAATGCTCTTCCAGAAAGAAGAACAAATCATCTAATATGGAAATCAAGTTTGCTGTTTTGGTTCTCGCAAAAACTTGCATGTAGTTTTTTCATGCATGGCTACATAGACCATGACCAAGAACAACCTATCGGATGCTGTTGGCTTTTTACGTTTGCGAAGTTACTCATTTTATTTTGAATAACCAAATTTTTTCTCTCTTTTCTTATGAATAATCCTAAAGAACTTGATTCCGAAACCGGACATTTGCATGGTATTGGAGAAAGGGTAGATTTAAGTAGATTCATGAATGGTACAACCATCAAGGATTTGATGCTATAGGCATTGATGATTTCATACACATAAGCGAGTATTTGATACAATCCACGTATGGATAGCATCATTACTTGCTTATTTTTTCTACTTTTGCATTATTATGAAGAAGTTATTGATTATATTGGGAATACTGGTTCTGCTTGTCATCGGTGTTCTTTTCGTTCCACCTATTTATAATAGGTTCACAAAACCGTTTTTTAAGAATACGGTGGATGTTAAAGAGTGGTATCATCAGGTGGATTGTGAGAACTTGACGCAAGTAAGAGATTATTGCGACAGACGAGGATACGGTATGGTTATCTTCCAAGAGAAGACCGATATTGATTTATGCAAAATACAAATAAATTCTATCATCCAGCACTCTATCGTGCCTTGAATATAATCCAAGGCACGATTTTCTGATATTTCTTATAAGGATGCTGGGTTTCATCGCCTATATTATGCGGTTTGCCGTCGGGGGTGCGATAGAAACTGTGGCACTTGCCACCGGTGATGTAGATGGCATCGGCGAAACCGTATTCGCGCAGGGCATCGGCGAAATCCCAGAGGGTTTCGGGATGACGGGTCTCTATATAATATAGGTGGTCGTTGGAAGTTCTTGCCAAGGCACGGCGCTCCACCTTGCCGTGAAGTTGGAACTTGGCAGGTAATACTCCATCTGATACCAAAATAAACTGGCGGAAGAAACTGCCGCCCCGTTCCTCTACATAATCCTTCACCTTGTCGCTTCTCGAAATTCCCAGCACGATGTTGCCATTCGCCATCGCACAATAGCCAAGACGGGAAACATCCGATGCCAGTTCCTTGCCGTTCATCACCAGACTGCCCAGATATTCGTTGGTGCTGGTGTGGTCGGCACTTCGGATGTACATCCATACACTCATGTCGGTGGTATCAGGTTCTACCAGGGAAATTTCGGCTTGCAGATTTTCCAGACGATACATGTTGAGCGCTACGCCCAGGATGGAATCGGAAGATAACGTGATGGCAGGCTTGCCGCCTTTGTGACGGGCAGCCAGTTTCTGAATATTCTCTTCGGGCGTTACCGATACAGGTACACCTATATTATAATAGTAATTATAGAGTCGCCATCCGCCCAAGCCCATGATGCAAAGGGTGATGGATACGAGCACACCTATGATAATGTCTCTCCATTTGTGTGGCCGCTGTATGGATGCTGGTCTTTCTACTATCACGTTGGAGTCATCATCCACGAAGATAATGCCTTTCTTTGTTGGAAATTTCTTTCTCATGCTTCGCCTCCTTCCTTTTCTAATTTGTCTTTCAGTTCCTTGAGGGCCTCTTTTGATGCCTTGATATGGATGTCATCGTATAGGTTGCTGCTTGCCAAAATGAGCTTTTGAAGTCCTGGATTTACTTTGAAGATATAGTCTTTGTTGACGATGAGGCTCTTGCCAACTCGATGGAAGGGACAATAAGTGAACTTTTCTAATTTGGCCATCAGACCATGCAGTTGGTAAGTAACGCTCTCCGCTTTGCCATTGGATAGGTATATGTCGGAATAGTTTCCATCACCTTTGATGAAAACAATGTCCTCGGAAGCAATCCTAATGATTTCGGTGCTATTTGTTAGCGTCAGATATTCCATATGATATTCTTACAATTTGCAGACAAAGATAATGCAAACGAGCGCAATGAAAAAAAGCCGTTAGACTTCCATGATGAGGTCTAAGGGCTTTTATTTTTGCGTGCCCACGCAAAAATTCCTGCGTGCCCACGCATAAATTCATACGTCGGCAAGCAGAGTTTTTGGGCAGGGGGTATGTTTTTATTTTATATAAATAAATTTCCTATCTGGAAGACCAGAGCTGATATTACCCATGCTAATAGCGTGGTGTAGATGGCGGCAAAACCAGCCCATTTCCAACTGCCCGTCTCGCCCTTGATAGCCGCGATGGTGGCTATGCAGGGGAAGTAGATCAGTACGAATAGGAGGAAGCAATAGGCGGTGAGGCTCGCTTTATGGGCAGCCTCGGCATCGCTATAGCCGTAGGTCTTCTGCAGGTCGGCAGTCATCTGCTTCTTCAGTACCTCGTATTTGCCGTCCTCGTCGTTGTAGTCGCTGTCGTCGCCAAAGCTGTCGTTGTTGCTGTAGAGCACGCCCATGGTGGACGCCACGATCTCCTTGGCTCCCACGCCAGAGATGAGTCCTACGTCGAGTTTCCAGTCGAAGCCCTGAGGTGTGAAGACAGGCTCAATGGTCTTGCCTATTCTTCCGATGTAGCTCTGTTCCTGCTGTTGTTGCTGTTCCAACTCTTCGTTGTGGGGGAAGTATCCCAGCGCCCACACGATGATGCTTGCCACGAGGATGATTCCACCCATCTTCTTCAGGTACTGCTTGCCTTTCTCCCAGGTGTGTCGGCCTATGGCTTTCCAGGTAGGGAAGCGGTAGGGTGGCAGCTCCATGACGAAAGGCGTGTCCTCGCCCTTGATGACGAAGCTGGAGAGCACGCGGCTCAGTAGGACGGCAAGCAGGATGCCGATGAGATAGAGCGACACCATGATGAGCGAGCGATACTGCAGGGCGAAGAAGGTTCCTATCACCATGATGTAGATAGGCAGACGCGCCGAACAGCTCATCAGCGGCAGGATGAGCATGGTGATGAGTCGCGAGCGATGGCTCTCGATGGTGCGTGTCGCCATGACGGCTGGCACATTGCAGCCAAAGCCCATGATGAGTGGGATGAACGACTTGCCGTGAAGTCCCATCTTGTGCATCAACTTGTCCATGATGAAGGCAGCACGTGCCATATAGCCAGAGTCCTCCATGTAGGAGATGAAGAAGTAGAGGATGAGAATCTGCGGCAGGAAGACGATGACGGCTCCCACGCCTCCGATGACTCCATCGACGAGCATGTCTTTCACTGGTCCGTCGGGCATGCTGGTGCTGATGACTGTTCCCAACCAAGCCACTCCGTCCTCAATCCATCCCTTAGGCACTTCGCCCAGGACGAAGGTGGCTGAGAACATGATGAACAGGAGCAGTACGAAGATGGGAAATCCCACGTATTTGTTGGTAAGGATGCGGTCGATGAGATGTGTCACCTGATAGGTGTCTTTGGCCTTTCCCGTTTCGTAGCCAGCCTCCTGCAAGGCTCCGTGTATGAAGCCGTACTTGGCGTCCATGATGGCAGTCTCGCTGTCTTCCATGGTTTCCTCCTTGACGCGTCGTGCAGCCTCGTCGCGTGCGGCGAAGATTTCCTTTGCCGACTTGAGGTGGCTCACATACTCTTCGGCATGCTTGTCGTTCTCGAGTAGTTTGATGGAGAGATATCGGGTGGAGTAGCGCTGACGAATGCTGTCGTCGGCCTTCAGATATTCCTGTATGTGCTCGATGCCGTGTTCTATCTCGTGTCCGTGGTTGATGTGGATGTGGCGATAGTGGGCATTGGAGCCTTCGCGTCCCTCGTACATTTCGATGATGGTGTCGAAGAGCTGGTCTACGCCTCTGCCGTTCTTGAAGACGGTAGGAACCATAGGTGTTCCGAAGAGTTCGCCCAACTTGTCGTAGTCGATGTTGTCGCCTCGTTTCTCGGTCTCGTCGAACATATTGAGAGCGCACACCATGCGGATGTGCATATCAATGAGCTGAGTGGTGAGATAGAGGTTGCGCTCCAGGTTGCTGGTGTCGATGACGTTGATGACGATATCGGGTGTGTGCTCGATGAGCTGCTTGCGCACATAGAGTTCCTCAGGCGAGTAGGCTGAGAGCGAATAGGTGCCAGGCAGGTCGACAAGGTTGAAGTGATAGCCGTTGTATTCGGCTTCGCCCACCTTGGCGTCGACGGTGACACCGCTGTAGTTGCCCACACGTTCGTGTGCGCCCGAGGCGAAGTTGAAGAGGGAAGTCTTTCCGCAGTTGGGGTTGCCGATGAGTGCCACGTTGATGACATGGTGCAGACGGTCGGCCTCCTGTTCAGCCACGAGCATCTTGTCGCCCAGTGCCTGCTCGTCGGGGTCCTCAGAGTCGACAGCCTGCGAGTTGATGACCTGTTCGCGTTCTTCCTCGTCAGCGTGTTTGAGCTGTTTGTCTTTCTTGGCCTCGTTGACCGAAACCACCTCAATGTGGTCGGCCTCGCTGTGTCTCAACGACACCTCGTAGCCCATGATTTTGTACTTTACAGGGTCTTGCAGTGGGGCATTGAGCAGCACGTCTACCTTCTTGCCCTTGATGAATCCCATCTCGATGATTCTTTTGCGGAAGCCGCCGTGTCCTGAAACCTTGACGATGACGCCGCTTTCGCCTGTGTTGAGTTCGGATAATTTCATATTTTTTTATCTCCTTTTCTTCTTTTTTCTGTTATCGTGCGTGGCATGCAAACAGTGTGCCACGTCGTGTCGTGTCGTTTGAACTGCAAAAATACAAAAATATCTCGGCAACTGTATATTGATGCCTTATTAATGCGAAAAAATACCTATAAATGATGAGCCTGTCATCAAATATAGGTATTTCCTCATTATTTATGATTATAGAACTTTAGTAAGTTCTCTGACTTCCTTATTTGCGAAAGTTGAGTTACAGGTTTCTGCCGTGGCAGTTCTTGAACTTCTTGCCGCTGCCGCAAGGACATGGATCGTTGGGGCGAGGCATGCGCTCTGCACGGTAAGGAGTGTGGTTGACCTGCTGTGCGCCCTCGCGTGTGTCGTGATGGGCAGCAGCCTGCTGTGCGGCACGCTCGGCACGCTCGCGCTCAGCATCGATGTCCACCTTCTGCTCTACGTAGTTCTGCTGTGGGTGCTGCTCGGGTGCAGCCTCCTGTACGGGCTGTTCCTGCTCCATGACAGGAATCTGTCCGCGCATCAGAATGCTGGCGATGCGGTCGTTCATCTCGTTAATCATAGAGTCCCAGAGCTTCACACTCTCAAGCTTGAAGATGAGCAATGGGTCTTTCTGCTCGTAGCTGGCGTTCTGTACAGAGTGGCGCAACTCGTCGAGCTGGCGCAGGTTCTCCTTCCAGTCGTCGTCGATGATATGGAGCATGATGACTTTCTCCCACTGCTTTACCACGCTCTTGGCCTCGGTGTCGTAAGCCTCCTTGAGGTTGCAAGGAATGTTGTACATGCGCTTGCCGTCGGTGATAGGCACCATGATGCGCTCGTACATAGCGCCCTGGTTCTCGTACACCTGCTGGATGATAGGCCATGCTGTGGCCTGGATGCGCTCGGTCTTGCGCTTGAAGCTTGCCATGGCCTCCTGGAAGGCACGCTCGCAAAGTTCCTCACGCTGTATTCCCTCAAACTCCTCGGCAGTGAATGGAATCTCCATGGCCAGGATCTTGAGGAAGTCCTCCTTGGCGCCCTCGTAGTCGTTGTTGTTGATGATATAGAGCACGCGGTCCCAGATGACGTTGGTGATGTCCATACCGATACGCTCGCCCATCAAGGCGTGGCGGCGCTTCTCGTAGATCACGGTACGCTGCTTGTTCATCACGTCGTCGTACTCCAGGAGGTGCTTACGGATACCGAAGTTGTTCTCCTCCACCTTGCGCTGTGCACGCTCGATGCTCTTGCTGATCATTGGACTCTCGATACGCTCGCCGTCCTCGAAGCCCAAGCGGTCCATCACCTTGGCAATACGCTCAGAGGCGAAGAGACGCATCAGTTTGTCCTCCAAAGATACATAGAAGACAGAAGAGCCTGGGTCGCCCTGACGACCGGCACGACCACGCAACTGGCGGTCTACACGGCGGCTCTCATGGCGCTCGGTACCAATGATGGCAAGACCGCCTGCAGCCTTCACCTCGGGGGTGAGCTTGATATCGGTACCACGACCTGCCATGTTGGTGGCGATGGTGACAGCACCCTTGCCGTTGGTAGAGCGTCCTGCCTCGGCTACGATCTGAGCCTCCTGCTGGTGGAGCTTGGCATTGAGCACATTGTGAGGAATATTGCGCATCTTGAGCATCTTGCTCAGCAATTCTGAAATCTCAACAGATGTTGTACCTACCAAGACAGGGCGACCGGCATTGCGCATCTCCTCGATCTCGTCGATAACGGCACGATACTTCTCGCGGGCTGTCTTGTAGACACGGTCGTCGAGGTCGTGGCGTGCGATTGGGCGGTTGGTAGGAATCTCTACCACGTCGAGCTTATAGATGTCCCAGAACTCACCGGCCTCGGTGCTGGCAGTACCTGTCATACCCGAAAGCTTGTGGTACATACGGAAGTAGTTCTGCAGGGTGATGGTGGCAAAGGTCTGTGTGGCAGCCTCTACCTTGACATGCTCCTTGGCCTCGATAGCCTGGTGCAAGCCGTCGCTCCAGCGTCGGCCTTCCATGATACGGCCTGTCTGCTCGTCGACAATCTTCACCTCGCCGTCCATCACGACGTATTCGTCGTCCTTGTTGAACATGGTGTAGGCCTTCAGGAGCTGCTGCAAGGTGTGCACGCGCTCGCTCTGTACGCCGTAGTGAGCCATCATCTCGTCCTTGATGTCGAGACGCTCCTGGTCGCTGATGTCGGTGCGTGCCTCGAGCTGGCTCATCTCTGTGGCGATGTCGGGCAGCACGAAGAGCTCACGGTCGTTCACCTGCTTGGCGAGCCATTCGGTTCCCTTGTCGGTGAGGTCGGCAGAGTTGAGTTTCTCGTCTACGACGAAGTATAGTGGAGCCACGGCCTTTGGCATCTCACGGTTGTTGTTGGCCATGTAGTATTCCTCAGTCTTGAGCATGCCTGCCTTGATACCTTCTTCAGAGAGGTACTTGATGAGAGGCTTGTTCTTAGGCAGTGCCTTGTAGGAACGGTAGAGGGCGAGGAATCCGTCCTCGAGCATCTTGGCGTCCTTGTTCTTGGTGCCTTCGCCAATCTTCTGCTTTGCCTCGGCGAGCAGCTCGGTAGCTTGCTTGCGCTGTACCTCGTACAGGCGCTCTACCAATGGCTGATACTGCTCGAACATCTGGTCGTCGCCCTTAGGAATAGGACCTGATATAATAAGAGGTGTACGGGCATCGTCGATCAACACGGAGTCGACCTCATCGACGATGGCGTAGTTGTGCTGACGCTGTACGAGGTCGGCAGGACTTGTCGCCATGTTGTCGCGCAGGTAGTCGAAACCAAACTCGTTATTGGTACCGAAGGTGATGTCGGCCATGTAAGCCTTGCGACGAGCGTCGGAGTTGGGACGGTGCTTGTCGATACAGTCGACAGAGAGTCCGTTGAACATATAGAGTGGCCCCATCCACTCGGAGTCACGCTTGGCCAGATAGTCGTTCACGGTAACCACGTGCACACCGTTTCCAGTGAGGGCGTTGAGGAACACAGGCAGTGTAGCGACGAGGGTCTTACCTTCACCCGTAGCCATCTCGGCAATCTTACCCTGGTGCAGCACCGTACCACCGAAGAGCTGTACGTCGTAGTGAACCATTTCCCACTTCAGGTCGTTTCCGCCTGCTGTCCAGTGGTTGTGGTAGATGGCATTGTCGCCATCGATGGTGATGAAGTCATTGGCAGGATTGGCAGCCAGCTCGCGGTCGAACTCTGTGGCTGTTACTACAGTCTCCTCGTTCTCGGCAAATCGGCGGGCTGTATCTTTCACGATACTGAAAGCTGTAGGCAGCACCTCGTTGAGGGCAACCTCGTAGTTGTCGAGTGCCTCTTTCTCCAACTTGTCTATCTGGTTGAAGATATCTTCACGCTGGTCGATAGGTGTGTCTTCGATAGTGGCTTTCAGCTCGGCAATCTTCTCTCTCTGAGCCTTGCCGGCGTTCTGTACATACTGCTGTATTTCCTTGGTTTTTGCACGAAGCTGGTCATTGCTCAGGGCCTTGATGTTAGGATACTCGGCCTTTACTTTCTCCACGATAGGCTGGATGAGCTTCATGTCGCGGGAAGACTTGTTGCCGAACAATGACTGCAGAAATTTGTTAAAGTTCATTTTATATATTGTTTTTTATTATTATTCGTTGATTTTTATTGTTTTCAGGGTTGCAAAGGTACAAATAATATCTGTAAATCAGCAACGTTTTGGGTGATAAATGTTAAAAATCGGGTCCGCGAATAACAATACTTCCGTATGGAGCCTGATATTTGGGCTCTGTGGGGGGAGTAAAACAAATATAAGGATTGGATTCTGTCAGATTGGCAGAAGTGTCGGCTTTCTGTATTGCCGACTGGAAATGATGTTGTGCTTTCTGATGGTCTTCGGATGCTTCCTTGATGGCCTTGATGACGCTCAGAATGTCTTCTTCGAGCGCTTTGGCCTCGGGCTGCTGGATGAACTCATCGTAGGATATATCGGTGAGCGCAAACCTCAGTGCCTGCTGATAGGTCTGCGCTTCCATGCCTGTTGCCGCAAGGACAACCAAGAGGGCGGTGATATATCTGTTTACCATTCTATTTTTTGTTATGAAGCTTTGTTGGCTTCGTGTTGATGTTTTCCTTCGAGAGGTTGAATTCTTTCGTAAAGTCTGTATCTTCAAGAGGTTGATTTCTTCGTGAAGTCTATATTCTTTGTGAGGTCTATTTTCTTCGCAAGTCGAGTTGAGTTGACTTCACTGCAACTCTTACGAGCAAAGATAATGCCAAAATGACCATGCCCTCAGCGTAGTCCTGCCATATCTGCAGGAAAAGTGCCACGACGATGAGTGCTGCCCATACGTTGTAATACCAGTGCACACGATGCTGACGCATCTTCTTGGTGACACTCCATACGAAGATGAGGTTCAGCGGGTTGAGGATGAGTGTCTGGAAATTGATCTGCACGGTGGGGTGTTGCGAGAACACCATGGCAAGGAGAATCAGTCCTGGCAGTCCGGTAAGTACGAGCAGGACTGTGTCAATCCACCAGAAATTCTTCTTTCTGCGCCATTCCGTGAGGCTGAGCAGGATAACAATCACCAAGATGCCTGTCGCTGCCACGAAAGGAGAGATGACATCGGTTATAGTGGTTCCTGTCTGAGAGTTCTCCTTGACTGCATCTGCAGCCATCACTACTTCCTTGGGTGAAATGAGATAGAAGGTGCTGTCTACCAGTTTGATGTATCTTGGTTCTTGTGGATAAACTGTTGTCGACGGAATAGGCTGCTGGGCTGTGTCCTTACGGGCTTCCACTGCGAAGTCCATGGAGAGGTTGTCGGGCAGGAACTCCCATTCCTGTTTGTTTATTGCACGGTCGGCTCGGAAGCCCAGGAGTAGGTCGTTTCCGAAGCGTGCCCAACGGTGATGGGCGTTCAGGCGGTGAATCTCCTCACGATAGGTGGAGAGGGTCGTTTTGATCTCGAAGTTGGTGCTGTTGGTCGCCAAGTGGTCGATGATCATGTTGCGTGCACGTGTGGTGCAGTTGTCATAGAAGAAGTTGTAGCGGTAGGTGCGGTTCTCCTCCTGGTTGTTCTTCTCCACGGCAGTAAGGATGTTCCATTTCTCTTTTCGTGTCAGGGCAAGGCGCTGTTGTCTTACCCATCTGCCTTCGTAGGAATACTCCGCCATGAAACGATCCATGGGGATGATGCCTATCTGATAGTCGGTGAGCCCGAAGACGAAGCGCAGCACAAAAAAGTCCTGGTTGAAGGAGAACATGCCCCAGTTGACAGCCACGTCACTGCCATGGGCACGGTCTTCTATGCGAAGAGCGGTGTGTCCATAATACGACCAAACCTCCTGTCCCGGTCCGCAGGTCAGGAGTGAAATATCCACGGAATCGACCCATTGTGGTGCTTCCGTCTGTTGTGCAGAAGCCTTAGTCGTTAAAATGATTAACAAAACGGCAAAAATGCACCTAAAATTATATTTAAAACGTTTCACGATGCAAAAATACCTTATTATTTTGGATTTTCCTTCTTTTATCTCGATTTTTTTCAATACTTTTGCACTCTGAATATAATTTTGAACAATTATCATAGGATGAAAAAACTATTTTTGGCGGCTCTCATGATGAGCTTGGCTCTGGCAGTGAATGCCCAGAGCGGCATGAATTCTCCATACAGTCAGTGGGGGTTGGGCTTATTGTCCGACCAGACTTCTGGTTTCAATGCAGGTATGAATGGAGTGGGACTTGGCTTTCATGAGCACAATCAGGTAAATTATATCAACCCGGCTTCTTATTCTTCGGTCGACTCGCTGACATTCCTTTTCGATGCCGGCATCTCGGGTCAGATTAGCAACTTCAATGAGAACGGCGTGAAGAAGAACGCCAAGAATGCCAACTTGGACTATGTGGTCGCTGCTTTCCGTGCTTTCCGCCACATGGGTGTGAGTTTCGGTATCCTGCCTTTCTCCAACGTGGGCTATAACTATTCTGTGTCGGGATGGGTGAACGAAGAAACCAAGGAAGATTATTACACCAATACCTATGAGGGTGATGAGGGATTCCATCAGGCTTACGTGGGTTTGGGCTACATGCCAGTGAAGGGACTGTCGGTGGGTGCCAACATCTCTTACCTGTGGGGCAAGTACAACCGTACTGTCACCAACAGCTACAGCAATTCGTATATCAACTCGCTCTCGCGCAACTATTCGGCAAGAGTGGGAAGCTATAAGCTCGACTTCGGTGTGCAGTATACGCAGCGTGTGTCGAAGAAGGACTGGGTGACACTGGGTCTTACCTATTCGCCCAAGCATAATTTAGGTGCCAGCGCCGATATGTATCAGGTGAAGACAAATGCCATGGATGGCTCGCTCGACACCACATCCTTTTCTGTTGACAAGGCTTTTGAACTGCCTCACATGGTGGGAGCAGGATTGATGTGGAATCATGCGGCACAGTGGAAAGTGGGTCTCGACTACACTCTACAGATGTGGGAAGATCTCAAGGCGCCTGTCTTCGACGGAAGAGACTATGTGCTGAAGGACGGCTGCTACAGCAACCGTCATAAGATCAACCTCGGTGCACAGTACTGCTATGGCGAGTATAGCCGCCGTTTCTTGCAGAGAGTACAGTATCGTGCCGGTGTGAGCTACACCACTCCTTATGTGAAAATCAATGGACAGGACGGACCCAAGGAATTTGCGGTAAGTGCCGGTTTCGGTATTCCTATCGTCAACTCCTACAACAGCCGTTCATTCCTCAATATCAGCGGTCAGTGGGTGAAACGCTCTGCCAAGGACCTTATCAAGGAGAATATTTTCCGCATCAACATAGGCTTCACCTTCAACGAGGATTGGTTCAAGAAGTGGAAGATGCAGTAAACAGTACGGAATTTCTGTGCTGATTGTTGGTTTCTGGAAGATTCGGAATGCTTCGGAATGTTTCGGAAAGGTTTGAGATGTTTTGGGAAACTTCTGGAAGCCTCGAAGTGGGAGATGTTTCAGAAAGCTTGAAAATATTTATATTATTAATGTATAGAACAAGGCATTTTATATATGGACTTATCGCTCTCCTGCTGATGGCTGCATGTCAGGAGCAGGTGGAGCATACGGCTCCTGCCATCAGGGCACGCGACTCCGTGGCAATGATGACTTCTTATGGTGTCAACACACTCATCAGCGACTCTGGCGTCATCAAGTATCGCATTGTTACTGAGCGATGGGAGGTGAATGTCAACAAGCATCCTTCGCAATGGATTTTTGACAAAGGCATACTCCTGGAGCAGTTCGACGACAAGTTTCATATCAACAGTTATATACAGTGCGACACGGCTTATTACTTTGACCAGCTCAGAATATGGAAACTCTATGGTCGTGTGAGAATTCTCACCAAGGACGGCTTGCGCTTTATGAGCGAGCAGCTTACATGGGATGAGAATAAGCACGAACTGTCGAGCCATGTGTTCAGTAAACTTATCACGCCTGAGCGTACCTTGCAGGGCACGCACTTCTGGAGCGACGAGAAGATGACGCGTTATTATGTGAGCAACTCGAAGGGTAGTTTCGAGAAGAGCGACATGACAGGCTCGGGAGCAAGCGATACCTTGCGCTCGCAGCCCGACTCGGTGAAGGGAAACCTTCGACAGAGAGCCACTCCGCAGCGTGCTACTACCATCCCTCTGATGCACTAATGTCATGACAGAAACAGACAAAAATATATGGAAGTAGGAATAAATCTTGTGATAGGCATATTGGTTACGCTCTTGTTCTCTGCCTTTTTCAGTGGCATGGAGATAGCCTTTGTGTCTTCCAACCGAATGCTTGCCGAGATGGATAAGGACAAGAACAAGAACGGGGTGACCCAGCGATTGGTCTCGCTCTTCTATAACCATCCCAACGGCTTTGTCAGCACCATGCTCGTGGGCAACAATATCGCCCTTGTGGTGTATGGCATACTGATAGCTCGACTGTTCGACAATACAATTTTTCATGGTATGGATGCGGCTTTCACAGTGCCTGCTGATACCATTCTCTCGACCATCATCGTGCTTTTTACGGGCGAGTTCTTGCCCAAGACCCTTTTTAAGGCGAACCCCAACCGACTGTTGAACTTCTTCAGCCCCATGGCCTATGTTTGTTATGTCGTGCTGTGGCCCATCAGTGTGTTCAGTACTTTCCTGAGCAGAATCCTGTTGAGATTGGTGGGAGTGAAGATGGACAAGGAGGCTGAGGACGAAGGCTTCTCGAAGGTTGACCTCGACTACCTGGTGCAGTCGAGTATCGATAATGCAGAGAAAGACTCCGATATCGATGACGAGGTGAAGATCTTCCAAAATGCACTCGACTTCTCTGACACAAAGGTGCGCGACTGCATGGTGCCACGAACCGAAATTCAGGCTGTAGAGATCGATGCCTCGCTCGATGAGCTCCGCCAGAAATTCATAGAGAGCGGAAACTCTAAAATCATTGTCTACGAAGAGGATATCGACCATATCGTCGGCTATATCCACAGCTCCGAACTCTTCCGCAATCCAGCCCGCTGGCAAGACCATGTGCGCAAAATGCCTTTTGTGCCCGAAACCATGCAGGCACAGAAGCTGATGCAGATTTTCCTGCAACAGAAGAAGTCGTTGGGTGTAGTGGTTGACGAGTTTGGTGGAACCAGCGGACTTGTGAGCCTGGAAGACATTGTGGAGGAAATCTTCGGCGATATAGAAGATGAGCACGACTCGTCCAAGTATGTTGCCAAAAAGACCGAGGACGGTGATTATCTGCTGTCGGCACGCTTGGAGATAGACAAGGTGAACGAACTCTTTGATCTTGATCTTCCCGAGAGTGATGAATATATGACTGTTGGTGGCTTGATTCTGCACGAATATCAGAGTTTCCCAAAGCTGAACGAAATCATCAAGTTCGGTAAGTATGAGTTCAAAATCATCAAGTCCACATCCCGCAAGATAGAGTTGGTACGTCTGCATTTGTTGCAGTAAAAAGCACTTGTTTAAGCCAACAAGTGCTTTTTTTATTTATAAAAATTGCAGTTTTTGCTTGATAAGGCTAAAAAACATAGTAAAAAATTCCCTTATTTGCAATTTTCTTTGTATTTTTGCAAGCAATTGGCTACATTTCTGATAATGAGCCTTCAACGAGAAACAAAAAATAAAAACAAAAATAATAATTAAAACGTAATGGCAGCATTAGGAACAATTAGAAAAAGAGGCGTGATACTGGTATGTATCATTAGTTTTGGCCTCTTTGCATTCATTGCCGAGGAAGGCTTCCGTTCGTGCGATTCTGCAAAGAACAACGAGCGCCAGCAAATCGGTGAAGTGTTAGGTGAGAAAATCAGCGTACAGGAATTTCAGAAGTTGCTCGATGAGTACACCGAAGTCATCAAGATGCAGCAGGGACAGGAAAATCTCCCTGAGGATCAGATGAATCAAATCAAGGATATGGTTTGGAACACATACGTTCAGAACCAGATTGTGGCTAAAGAAGCCAGTAAGTTGGGTCTTACCGTAACAGACGCTGAGCTCCAGGATATTTTGAAGACAGGTACTAACCCTATGCTTCAGCAGACTCCATTCGTCAATCAGCAGACTGGCCGCTTCGATGCAGCTTCTCTCCAGAAGTTCTTGGCTGATTACAAGGCTCAGAAGGCTAATCCTTCTGCCAATGCACAGATGATGGAGCAGTATGACAAAATCTTCAAGTATTGGTCTTTCATCGAGAAGACGCTTCGTCAGCAGACTTTGGCTCAGAAGTATCAGTCTCTCTTGGCTCACTGCTTCCTCTCTAACCCTGTAGAGGCTAAGATGGCTTTCAAGGAGGAGAACGAGGAGAGCCAGATTCAGTTGGCTGCTTTCCCTTACTCTGATATTCAGGACGACAAGGTGAAGGTTGAGGAAAGCGATCTGAAGGCTAAGTATGATGAACTGAAGGCTCGTTTCAAGCAGCCTGTAGAGAGCCGTGACATCAAGTTCGTTGATGTAGAGGTAAGTGCTTCTCAGACTGACCGCGTAGCTCTCAACAAGGAGTTCGCTTCTTTCCACAAGCAGTTGGCTGAGGCTGCCGATCCTGCTGAGGTTGTACGCAAGTCTGCTTCTACTGTGGCTTACCTTGGTTTGCCTGTCAGCAAGACTGCTTTCCCATCAGATATCGCCTCTGAACTCGATTCTCTCGCAGTGGGTGCTACTTCTGCAGTGAAGGTTAATGCTGGTGACAATACTTTGAATATCGTCAAGCTCGTCAGCAAGCAGCAGTTGCCTGATTCAATCCAGTATCGTGCCATCCAGGTGGCTGCCAATACTGTAGCCGAGGCTAAGGTGAAGGCAGACTCTATCCAGGGAGCTATTGCTGGTGGTGCTGACTTCGAGGCTGTTGCCAAGAAGTACGGTCAGACAGGCGAGAAGGCTTGGATGACTACCAAGCAGTATGAGTTTGCTCAGAGCATGGACAAGGACAACAAGACTTTCATCAATACTCTGAATACAGCTTCTGTCAATGCTTTGAACACGATTCAGTTGGGGCAGGGTTATGTTGTTCTCCAGGTTCTCGACAAGAAGGGTATGGTTGAGAAGTACATGGCTGCTGTGATCAAGAAGCCTATCGATTTCTCACAGGATACTTATCGTGCTGCTTACAACAAGTTCTCAAGCTTCGTAAGCGCCAACGAGAAGTCTGAGGACTTGCTCAAGAACGCTGCGAAGAACGGTTATAAGGTTCAGGACTTGAAGGACGTTACAACTAATGCTCACTATGTAGCCAACATCCACGCTACCCGTGAGGCTTTGAAGTGGATCTTTGACAGCAAGGAAGGTGCTGTTTCTCCTCTCTATGAGTGTGGCGACAACAACCACTTGTTGGTTATTGTTCTCGACAAGATTCATCGTATCGGTTACCGCGGATTGGACGATGCTCAGGTGAAGGAGATGGTGAAGGCTGAGGTCATCAAGGACAAGAAGGCTCAGATGATTGAGGAGAAGTTGAACGGTGTGAAGAGCATCGCAGCTGCCAAGGCTAAGGGTGGCAAGGTTTCTTCTGTCAACCAGATCACTTTCGCAGCTCCTGTGTTTATCGCAGCTACTGGAGCCAGCGAACCTGCTCTCTCTGGTGCAGTTTCTGCCACCAAGAAGGGTGCTTTCTCTGCTCACGCTGTTAAGGGCAATGCCGGTGTTTATCTCTTCCAGGTAACCAACAAGGCTAATCGTTCTGTTAAGTTCGACGAGAAGGCAATGGAGCAGAAGTGCCGTCAGAAGGCAATGCAGTATGCTGGCAACTTCATGAACGAGCTTTATATGAAGGCTCATGTAGTTGACAACCGCTACTTGTTCTTCTAATCTTTTAGAAATCCCTGTTTTCTGATTATTCAGAACAAAACGTATCAATATTTTTTTGAGGGTGTGTCATTAACTGGTGTTATGACACACCCTCATTTTTTTCTTTTTCTCATTCTTATAAGTTCTGCTAAAGTAGTAGATTGCAGAATATACAATGCATGATGGGATATCTGGAAAGAATAGAAATGCCTCGAAATATGAAAGCGGCTTCGATAGTCAATGAAGCCTATTGCGTAGAGCACTGAAAGCGGCTTCGTAAGCAGTTGAAGCCTATTGCATTATACTGATATAAACTATAAGTAGAGAAACGATTGTGGTTTAACGATTTTAGTTGACCACTTTAAGCTTTATTTATACTACGAGTTGA
>OLGE01000792.1_pt1 | contig 35072 bp, 26 predicted proteins | sample 1605151 | NCBI WGS metagenome assembly OLGE01 (sample SAMEA3888912, study PRJEB22519) | human gut metagenome | biome: human gut; feature: human-associated habitat; material: faeces | place: Denmark | collected 2010
AACGCTGCAGCTCCTTCACCTGAGCAGTAGTCAGGCTGCCGTTGTCATAGCTGGGCGTTTCGGACTTGCTCTCGGGTGCGGTATCCTTGGCGGTGTCGGCGGGCTTTTGCTCATCCTGCTTTACATCGTCCTTCTTGGAGGCGGCGGGTTTCTGCTCGTCCTTCTTGGTATCATCGGTCTTGGCTTCTTCCTGCTTGTCATCGTTCGCAGCAGCGTCCGGCGTAGTCGTTTTGTCCTCCGGCTTTTGCAGATCAGCGGCGGGCTGGTTTTCGTTCGCTGCCGTACCTGAGGCAGTCTGTTCCGTACCCTGCTTCGCCTCGGCGTTGGTGGTCTGTGTATCTTTCGCCCCACAGGCAGCGAGGGAAAGCAGCATCGCCAGTGTCAGCAAGAGTATACCGATTCTTTTCATGGAAGGTCCTCCCTTTCTGTTGTATTGATGTGCTTAGTGTATCACCATTCTATGCGCCATGCAAGTCACAACTATGCTATTTTTATACCACCATGCTTGAGGATATAATATATCCAACAAGTGAGGTGCTGTATGGACGTTTTGCAGAAATTAAGGCAGCTTCAGCAGGAGCGCGGCTGGTCGGACTATCGAATCGCAAAAGAGGCGAAGTTGTCGCCCAATACGGTTTCCAATATTTTTCGCCGTGGTACGCTTCCCAGCGTGTCCACGTTGGAGGCTTTATGCGGCGCGTTCGGTATCACTGTGGCGCAGTTCTTCGCGCAAGACGAAATGGTGGAGGTATCGCCGGAGGTGCGGGAACTGCTGAAGGAATGGAAAGTGCTGACCGACACGCAAAAGGCCGCCGTTCTGCAAGTCATGCGGTCGTATAGGGAGTGAACCACAATATGCAGCGTTTTGCGCTTGACAGTTTCGCAATATATGGTATAATGAAACTATAATTACGAAGTTATTTTTTAATGAGGTGCAGTAGCACCGTTTTTCAGTCACCGTACTATTTGACAATTATCCCATTTGCGGGGTAATTGTCTTTTTTTATACTTTTGTTCACTTCTTGTACTTGGAGAAGGGATGACTAAGTACAAGCGAAAGGAGAGAAATCGCCTCTAAGTTTTCGCCATTATGGTCAAAACGGATGAAGATTTTGGGGTAACTGGGTGCATTTAAGGAGAGTGCATTAACGGTTATACATTTGAATGGAGTTCAAACAGTACACGAGTACGATACAAAAAGCAGTATGCAAGCTGCGCATAGAATAAACCCGATTATGAACGCACCCTTTGTAATCCTGCTGTTTTGGAGTAAGCAAGGATGGCGTATAAGTACGATACGCTTGTACGAAAGCACCGTGAAAATTTGGGACTCACTCAGGCAGAGGCTGCTGATCGGGCAGGAGTGAGCCTCCGCACCTATTGTAATATTGAGCGTTATGCCTGCGGCAAGGTGAAAAACAAGCCTAATGTGGATACGTTGGAGCGTGTCGCAGATGGCTTTGGAGTTCCCTTTGAGGTGTTTTGTGGAATGCTCAAAAAGAGGAGGTGAGTATAAACAAGCGGCGAGATGGATTGAAGACAATCTATCTCGCCGTTTGTTGGTTTACAAAACTTTAGGAAGATAAAGAATGAGCAAATCTTGGGTTCTTACATACTCGGAAAAAGGTGGTATAGTAGTGGCAACAGCAAGAAAGCTGCACTCAACGGCCGCTGAAAAGTTCTAAATACACCAAATTCTTTATGGAGGATTTAATTATGATGAAGCTTAAGGACTTGAAAATCGACGCTAAGGCGACGCTCGGCCGCCGCATTGTGCTTACCAATATCGCACCCAAGTATGTTTACGAAGGGGGGAAGAAGACTGAGAAAGTGGAGGGATGCTACTATACGGTTTTCTGTCAGGACAGGCAATACATGACCCTGCGGGTGTCAGTCCCCGGCGACGCTCGCATCGATGACGCGACGGTCGATAAAATGCCTCACGTAGAATTTGAGGGGCTGGAGATTCATCTATATTACATCGACAAGAAGCCCATCATTACTGTCACGGCTGATAATGTACATGTAGCAAAATTCTGACTCGACCGCCCCCGTCAGAGCCCGCGGGGCTTCACAAAAAGTCTCCGTGGGCTCCCCTATTTGGGGCGGTCAAGATAGAAACTTACACATTTTGAAAAAACGGCAGGGATGGACTATAGCTGCCCTGCTGGGAAAGGAGAAGAGCAGTGAAAGAAACCGTCACCAAATCATGGTTTGCAGTTCTGAATAATCCGGCTGAACACGGATATGCGGGCACACCTGAGGAAGTGTGTTCCCGCCTACGCGATGAGTGGCTGATAGGTGGCGCAGATCGAACAGGAGCATGGGCTTACTGCGTTTCGGCGGATGGTCTGCCTCATATTCACATGGTACTGGAAGACGCCAAAGCCATGAGGTTCTCTACGGTTAAATCCAGTTATGCTGCAGGGGCGCATTTTGAGGTCACCAAGGGCACCAAAAAGCAGGCAGAATCCTATATTGAAAAACAACCACCTTTTGATGAAAAGGGTGAGCAGGTCATTTGCATCGTCCGTCACGGCGAAATCAAGGCGGCGCAGGGCAAGCGAAGTGATTTGGATGAAATTGCGGCTTTGCTGGATGCTGGGCTGACACCTGAGGAAATTTTCCGACAGGAGTTTCGCTTTCGTCGGTATGAGCGTATGGTAACCGCTGAATATATGGAACGCAAACGCCGAGGAACGCCTGTACTGCGAGAGATAAAGGCGCATTATTTTGTAGGAAACTCTGGAACAGGGAAATCTCATAAATATGTGGAACTTTGCGAAGAGTACGGCGAAGACAAAATCTACCACGTCACTGACTATCTGAACGGTGGATTTGACCTTTATCGTGGCCAGCCCATTCTGTTCTTGGATGAGTTCAAAGGCGGTATACCATATGGCGTATTGCTGTCAATCCTCGATAAATATAAATCTCAAATCCATGCCCGCTACGCCAATATTTTTGCTCTTTGGAATGAGGTTTACATTGCTTCAATCTTCCCACCGGAAGCACTATATGCGTTAATGGTTCCACCAAGTTTGCAAAAATCTGACCCGATTGAGCAGTTCTTTCGCCGCCTGACGGACATAACATATTGTTTCCGCGATGGTGACCATTTCTGTAGGTATACGCAATCTATGGTGGGATACGCAGGCTACAATGAACTTCGGGAAGAGGCGTTGGAGAGGCTGCCATTATCGGAATGACAAAATTCGGATAGTGCAGAGGGTGAGGTTAGTATTACCCTCACCCTCTTCGTTACCGTTACAAGCGCAAAATAAACAGGAGAATTTTATGACAACGGATTTCAAAATCAAGGTGCTGTGGCACTTCATCAAAAACGGGATGAGAAGAATTCACTCAGACTGTCAGACGCGGACACGGGCAATCGTTGTTGCGGTCGTTTTCGCGCTGCTGTTCCTCTTGGCGATGCTGAGTGTGCCGGATGGCGCACTGGCCGCGTTTGAGCGTGGCCTATACGGAATGGCATTTGCCGTCTTCGGTGTAATGTTGACGGTTTTGGGAACGGCTGCGGCAGGATTGCCGCGTGGTTTTCTTTCCATCGCGCAGGACATTCAACGCATTGGGCTTAAAAACGCAGCAGGAGAGCATCCTGTTCTCATAGACCGACACAAGGAAGATGAAACAGTGGAGGTGCTGACTTTTCTCAGTCACGGCGTACACCTCACGCAATTTGAGGATCACCGCGAAAAACTGGAAAGCGCATTGGATATTAACATTATTTCCATCGAACAGGGCAAAAATAACCGTACCGTGCAGCTGAGAGTTGTCCCTGCCAGCGGTGCGCTGCCTGCTATACTTCCATGGACAAATCGCTATCTAAGCCGCGAGGATTTTGTGCTGGTACTGGGACGCGGCCTTGCTGGGCTTGTGACTGTAAACTTGGCAACAACACCGCACATTCTCCTCGGAGGCTCTACCGGGAGTGGGAAAAGCGTCCTGCTCAAGCTGCTCGTGATGGAGTCCATCAAAAAGGGCGCGGTGGTCTGCGTGGCGGACTTTAAGGGCGGCGTGGATTACCCCGCCGTTTGGCACGAACATTGCCGCTTTTGCTTTACCTTGGAGGAGTTGGTGCCGCTGCTAGACGAACTTCTTGCTATCTTGGAGGAACGCAAGCGGCTTTTCAAAAATGTTGGCTGCGCTAATTTGGGTGAATACAACGCCGCCATGAACGAAGACCTGCCCCGCTACATCTTCGCCTGCGATGAGGTAGCAGAGGTGTTGGACAAGACCGGCTTGAGCAAAGAACAAAAAAGAGCAGGTCGCGCAGGTAGAGAGCAGGCTGGCAACCATCGCGCGGCAGGGGCGCGCTTTTGGTATTCACTTAATTTTGGCTACGCAGCGGCCTGACGCCAACATCCTTGCGGGGCAGATCAAAAATAACATCGACTGCCGCATCTGCGGACGAGCAGATAACGTCCTTTCTCAAATCATCCTTGACAGTACGGATGCATCTGACCGTATCCCTAAAACGTCGCGTGGGCGCTTTTTGCTCCATGACGGGACGGTATTTCAGGCGTTTCTTTTTGACGACAAGACACTATAAAGGTGAACGCCATGGATTCAGACTCACGTATCCCTATTGACAAAAAGCTGTTACTTACCATCAAGGAAGCTGCTGCATACTCCAACATCGGCATCAACCGTATTGACGCCATGCTGCGGGAAGATGGTTGCCCTTTCGTGCTGTATGTTGGCAGCAAAAAGTTAGTCAAACGCAAGGAATTTGAGGAATACATTTCCAGCCGCTTCGTCGTTTGATGGGCGCGGGATGCCCTGTCGCCGCTGTGTGGCAGGGCATTTCTGCACCTTGCAGTTAAGAAAAATACCGTTTATCTATTGAGAAAGTGAAGCTACCGTGGTACAATTATCGCGTTACATGGCTCATTTCTCTGTGGCAGAGAGGAGCTAAATATGGGAAAAAGTTTGAAAGGAAAAGAGCTTGGAAAAGGTATAGGTCAAAGAAAAGATGGCCTGTACTACGCACGATGCACAGACAAAGCAGGAAAGCGTACGGAAAAGTGCTTTCAGAATTTGAGGGATGCCCAAAACTGGCAGAAAGAGCAGCAGTTTCATCAACTGTACCCGTCGGCAAAGCCGAAGCCTGTCCCTATGACGGTAAACGCATGGGAAACATTTTGGCGAGAAAATCTGCTCACCGGCTTAGCTGCGAACACCATACGGAACTATCGGGAGCGTTATGAAAAAAATGTAAAGCCCATATTAGGCGATATGCTGCTGACGGACGTGAAGCCCATGCACTGCAAAACTGTACTTAACAGCATGATCGCCTCATATGCCGGTTCGACTATCCGACAGACCTATATCACGATGGGGACGATGTTCAAGGCTGCCAAGGAAAACGGGCTGATTGACACACACCCGCTGGACGGGGTGCGGTTTGAAGCCTCTGTAAAAGCGCCAGATGAAATTCACTTTCTGACGGTCACGGAACAGGCGAAGTTCATGGAGGCAGCAAGGCACTCCCACAACTACGCGCAGTACGCCTTGATTTTGGAGACAGGCTTGCGTACCGGCGAAATGATTGGCCTGACATGGGACGCGATTGACTGGGAACGGCACACGCTGACGGTCAACAAAACGCTGGAGTTCCGCTATAAGCAGCAGGAATGGCGGGCAGGGCCTCCGAAAACCAAGAAAAGCTACCGCACGATACCGTTAACGGATACGGCCTATCAAATCCTGTGGGACTTGTATCAAGTGCGGGAGTACCGCAAGGAAGCCCCCGAACTGGACAAAGAGCTGACCTACGTTGACCGGCGGACGGCGGAAAAGACAAAGATGAATATGCGTGACCTTGTCTTTATCAACTTCCGCACCGGAATGCCCGCAAAGAACAGTAGCTATGATACGCATTTATATAAGCTGTGTGACACGGCGGGTATAGAACACTTCTGTATGCACGCCCTGCGCCACACCTATGCTACACGGGCAATCGAGCGCGGGATGCCGCCCAAGGTATTGCAAAAGCTGTTGGGTCATGCCAGTATCAAGACCACAATGGACAAATACGTCCATGTGACCGATGACTCCCTGTTTCAAGCTGTGCGTCAATTTGAAGAAGCCAAAAGCGCGTAAAAAGGTGAGTAAAAGGTGAGTAAAAGGTGAGTAAACCACCCACCAAAAAGTTTATAATTGAAGAAAGTTCCGAAAATTACAAGATTAAACCATTATTCTGCAACTTTCTTCCTCGAAAATAAAGGAGAAGATGAAGAGATGAAATTAGGTATCGTGGGACTGCCCAACGTGGGTAAGAGCACTCTGTTCAACGCCATCACCAACGCCGGGGCGGAGAGCGCCAACTATCCGTTCTGCACCATCGAGCCCAACGTGGGCATGGTGGCCGTGCCGGATGCCCGGCTGGACAAGCTGGCGGAGATGTACCAGCCGGACAAGAAGACCCCGGCGGTCATCGAGTTCGTGGACATCGCGGGTCTGGTGAAGGGCGCCAGCCAGGGCGCGGGACTTGGCAACAAGTTTCTGGAGAATATCCGCCGCACCGATGCCATCGTCCACGTGGTGCGCTGCTTCGACGACGAGAACATCATGCACGTGGTGGCGGACGCCAGCCAGAACGTGCCGGTGGATCCGCTGGGCGACATCGGCACCATCGATCTGGAGTTGATCATGGCCGATCTGGAGATGGTGAACCGCCGGGTGGAGAAAGCGGCCAAGGCCGCCAAGGGCGACAAGAAGTTTCTCCGCGAGGCGGAGGTGTTCAAGGCGCTGGCCGCCCATCTGGACGCCGGCAAGTCCGCCCGCACCTTCGAGTGCGACAAGGAGGACCGCGCCATCATTGAGACAGCGGATCTATTGAGCCTGAAGCCCGTCATCTACGCCGCCAACATGGACGAGGACGGCTTTGCCGACTGCGAGAGCAACGACTATTTCCGGGCTGTCCGGGAGCTGGCGGAGAAGGAGGGGGCGCAGGTGCTGCCCATCTGCGCCAAGCTGGAGCAGGATATCGCCGAGCTGGACGATCCGGAGGAGCGGGCCATGTTCCTGGCCGATCTGGGTATCGAGAAGTCCGGCCTCGACCGGCTGATCCAGTGCAGCTACGACCTGCTGGGGCTCATCTCCTTCCTGACCTACGGCAAGGACGAGTGCCGCGCATGGACGATCAAGAAGGGTACCAAGGCGCCGCAGGCCGCCGGTAAGATCCACTCCGACATCGAGCGGGGCTTCATTCGTGCCGAGACCATCAACTTCGACGAGATGATGGCCTGCGGCGGCAGCGTGACCGCCGCCAAGGAGAAGGGACTGCTGCGCTCCGAGGGCAAGGAGTATGTGGTCAAGGATGGCGACATGATCTACTTCCGCTTCAACGTGTAAGACAGTAAATAAAGGACGGCGCGGGAAAAATCCCCGCGCCGTCCTCTTTTGCTGCACTTTTTCGGAGGATAACCTCTTTTTTTCGACAAAATTCGCGGTGCGTCTGTGGTATCATGCGGGCAGTGACAGGGGGGACGGATATGGAGGGGGAGAGAAGCGCGCTGCCGCGGGGAGCAGAACAGGCGCGGCTTCGGCATCTGACGCTGTCGCTGCTGCTGCGTCTGGCGGCGGTGGCGGCAGCGCTGGCGCTGCTGCTGGGCGTGGTGCTGCTGGTGACGCAGGCCCATGGGCAGGATATGTTTCCGGCAGTGAAGGACGGCGACCTGCTCATCGCCTACCGGCTCCAGCGCCGCTGGGCGCAGGACGATGTAGTGCTGTACCGGCAGGGGGACACGCTGCGGGCGGGGCGGATCGCGGCGATAGGCGGCGATGTGGTGATGCTGGACGAGAGCGGCGAGCTGCGGGTCAACGGCACGCTTCGCGCCGGCGAGATCCTGTACCCCACCTATCCGGCGGGGGACTTGGTATATCCCTACACCGTGCCGGAGGGCTGCCTGTTTCTGCTGAACGACTGCCGGACACAGGGGGAGGACAGCCGGCATTTCGGCGGCGTGCCGGAGAAGAATGTGGCCGGGAAGGTCATTACACTGCTGCGCCGCCGGGGGCTGTGAGGGAGGTGAGGACGCTGGCGTACAAGGTGCTGAAGTTTTTTGACGATCTGACCAGCGCGGTAGTGGCGGTGCTGCTGATGCTGCTGGCGGTGTACGCGGGGTACGCCCTGTGGGACAACCAGCAGGTGTACGCGGCGGCGGAGGAGGTACGCGCCTCGCTGCTGGAGCTGAAGCCGTCGCTGGAAGGCCCGTCCTTCGCGGAGCTGCGGGCGATCAACCCGGATGTGTGCGCGTGGGTGACGCTGGACGATACCGGCGTGGACTACCCCGTGGTACAGGGGCGGGACAACCTGACGTATGTGAATACCGACGTGTACGGGAAATTCTCGCTGGCAGGCACCATCTTTCTGGACAGCCGCTGTGCCTCGGACTTCTCGGACGCCTACGGCCTGCTGTACGGTCACCACATGGTCAGCGGCCAGATGTTCGGCGATCTGGAGAACTATCAGGACGCGGCGTTCCTGCGGGAGCATACGGCGGGCGCGCTGCTGCTGCCGGACAGAGCCTGCCGTCTGGAGGTACTGGGCTGTCTGCTGCTCCCGGCGTCGGAAAGGCGTATCTTTGCGCCGGAGGAGCAGCGGGACACGGCGGCGCTGCTGGACTGGGCGGCAGACACGGCGCTGTGCTGGCGGGAGGAGGCGCGCCGGCCGGAGCAGGTGCTGGCGCTGACCACCTGCTCGTCGGCGTTCACCGATGCGCGCACCGTGGTGCTGGCGGCGATATGGCAAGAGGGATGAGGGAAAGCCTCGTCCCTCTTGCCATTGACGGCTTTTTGGGGTACTATACCGTTGCGGCGCTGCTGCCGCGCTACCCGATGAAAGGAATGAATCACCATGAGATATAAAGCGATCCTGTTTGATATGGATGGTACGCTGCTGGACACGCTGACGGATATGGCGGATGCGGTGAACCACATCCTCTCCGTCCACGGCTGGCCCCTGCGCACCACCGAGGAGGTGCGGGCGTTCGTGGGCAACGGCGCACGGCGGCTGATGGAGCGCGCCGTCCCGCCGGAGGTCACCGGCGGCGATTTCGAGACGGTGCTGACGGAGTACCGGGACTGGTATCAGGCCCACAACTGCGTGGCCACCGCGCCCTATCCCGGCATCCCGGCGCTGCTGGCGGCGCTGGCGGAGGCGGGCATTAAGACGGCGGTGGTGTCCAACAAGCCGGACGCCACCACCAAAACGCTGGCCGCCCGGTTCTTTCCGGGGCTGCCCGCCTTTGGGCAGCGGGACGATGTGCCGCCCAAGCCCGCGCCCGATCTGGTGTTCCGCGCACTGGAAACGCTGGGCGTGGACGCCGCCGACGCCGTCTATGTGGGGGACAGCGAGGTAGACGTGGCCACGGCGCGGAATGCGGGGCTGCCGCTGGCGGCGGTGAGCTGGGGCTTCCGGGGCCGCCGGGCGCTGGCGGAGGCCGGCGCGGCGGTCATCGTGGACGCGGCGGCGGAGCTGCTGGAGGTTCTGCGGTAAAACGCGATAAAACGCGGCAAGACCTGTTGACAAACCGCAAAAAGCGGTTTATACTATTCCCCATCAAAAAGGCATTGACGGAGAAGAAGCTGTTTTTCCAACGGCCAAAGAGAGGGACGCCCCGGCTGAAAGCGTCCTGCCTGCGGCGCAGCCTGTACCACTCCCGAGCCGCCTGCGATGAGCAGGACGGGGACCTCCCGTTACAGAGGTCACGAGCGACGGCGTATGCCGGACCTCTTCCGCCGATACTGTGTTGCAGGAGCTTGAAATACAGACCGTATTCCTGCGCTCCTGCGCCTTGTCTCGACGAAAGATGTCTCGCCATCCGCAGCGATATGAAAAACGCTGTGCGTGCCGTAAGCAGGGTGGAACCGTGGAGTAAAGTCATTTACCTCACCCCTGAAACACATCAGGGGTGGGGTTATTTTTATACCCGCCCCCAAAACAAGGAGGACTGTACCATGAGCGAGGAAAACATCTACACGTTTGAAAACGAGCAGTACCGCAAGACGTACTGGCATACCTGCTCCCACATTCTGGCGCAGGCGGTGAAGCGCCTGTGGCCGGAGGTGAAGCTGGCCATCGGCCCCAGCATCGACAACGGCTTTTACTACGATCTGGACGCACCCTTTGCCTTTACCCCTGACAACCTGGCGGAGATCGAGGCGGAGATGCGGAAGATCTGCAAGGAGAAACTGAAGCTGGAGCGCTTTGAGCTGCCCCGCGCCGAGGCCATCAAGTTCATGGAGGAGAAGGAGGAACCCTACAAGGTGGAGCTGATCAACGACCTGCCGGAGGACGCGGTCATCAGCTTCTACAAGCAGGGTGAGTTTACCGACCTGTGCGCCGGCCCCCACGTGGACTCCACCGGCCGCATCAAGGGCAACGGCATCAAGCTGACCGCCTGCAACGCCGCCTACTGGCGCGGCGATTCCAGCCGCCAGCAGCTCCAGCGTATCTACGGCGTGGCGTTCCCCAATAAGGACGAGCTGGAGGCGTATCTCAAGGAGCGCGAGGACGCGCTGAAGCGCGACCACAACAAGCTGGGCCGCGAGCTGGAGTATTTCACCACCGTGGACTGCATCGGTCAGGGCCTGCCCATCCTGCTGCCCAAGGGCGCACGGGTCATCCAGCTGCTGCAGCGCTGGGTGGAGGACACCGAGCAGGAGAGAGGCTATCTGCTGACCAAGACGCCCCTGATGGCCAAGCGCGAGCTGTATAAGATCTCCGGCCACTGGGATCACTATCTGGACGGTATGTTCATCATGGGTGACCCCATGGACGAGACGAAGGAGTGCTTTGCCCTGCGTCCCATGACCTGCCCGTTCCAGTATCAGGTCTTCCTGAACCGGGGCCGCAGCTACCGCGACCTGCCCATGCGTCTGGGCGAGACGTCCACCCTGTTCCGCAACGAGGATTCCGGCGAGATGCACGGTCTGATCCGCGTCCGCCAGTTCACCATCTCCGAGGGCCATCTGGTGCTGCGTCCCGACCAGCTGGAGGAGGAGTTCAAGCAGTGCCTCGATCTGGCCAAGTACTGTCTGGGTACTGTGGGTCTGCTGGATAAGTGTACGTTCCGCTTCTCCCAGTGGGATCCCGCCAACCCCAACAACAAGTACGAGGGTACGGCGGAGCAGTGGGATCACGCACAGTCCGTTATGGAGCGCATCCTGAAGGACCTGGACGTGGACTACACCGTGGGCATCGACGAGGCCGCGTTCTATGGCCCCAAGCTGGATATCCAGTACAAGAACGTCTACGGCAAGGAGGATACCCTTGTCACCATCCAGATCGATATGCTGCTGGCCGAGCGTTTCGGTATGTACTATATCGACGAGAATGGCAACAAGGTGCTGCCCTATATCATCCACCGCACGTCTCTGGGCTGCTACGAGCGGACGCTGGCTTACCTCATCGAGGAGTACGCCGGCGCGCTGCCCACGTGGATGATGCCGGAGCAGGTGCGCTTCCTGCCCATTACCGACCGCGCCGCCGACTACTGCGCCCAGCAGGCCGCGGAGCTGCGTAAGCAGGGCTTCCGCGTGGAGGTGGACAGCCGCAACGAGAAGGTGGGCAAGAAGATCCGCGAGGCTACGCTGGAGAAGATCCCCTATATGCTGGTGGTGGGCGACCGCGACATGGAGGCGGGTACCGTCTCCGTCCGTACCCGTACCGGCGAGGATCTGGGCGCTATGTCTCTGGCGGACTTCAGCCGTCTGCTGCGCGACGTGGTGGACAGCAAGGCCCGCAAGTAAGCGCGTATTCGTCAAAAAGGAGCATCCCTCGGGATGCTCCTTTTTGACTGTTTCCCGGCGGTCAATTCGTTGCAAAACGGGTTTGTGCAAATCCACAACGACGTGCGAGAGGAAAATCATTTCGCGCCGATGAAATGCAAAAAATATACCGAAAAGGTTTTTCTTGCATTTTGTGGGGAATTTTTTTGTTTTACACCGGAAAAGTTGCACAAAAAATTTTTGCTGCAAAATGAGACTGGAAAATATGGCGCTTAAAATGACAGAAATCTGTCAAGCGAAAAATTAAAACCGCGCAAAACGACAGAAAAGATGGATAAAAAGCGTCTATTTATAAGAAAATAATTGCGGTCAAAATGACGGGCGCTCGTACACTTTTTTTTAGCAAGGCACAAAATCCGTGTGAAAATTTGACGGGAAATTGGAATGTTTTTATAATACTGTGCGGAACAAAAAAGTGAATATCCCCTGCAACAGGGGGAGGAAAGAGGAAAACACACATGGAAAAGTATCTGGTCCTTGCCACATTTGTTGGCTCCGTCATCGCGCTTTTGTTTGCGCTTTTCACGGGCAAGCGGGTACTGCGCTTTGAGGAGGGCACCCCTCTGATGAGCAAGATCTCCCGTTCGATCCGCGAGGGCGCCAACGCCTACCTGCGGCGGCAGTACACCGTCGTCGGTATTTTCTTCGCCTGCATGATCGTGGTGCTGTGCATCATGGCTGCCTGCCATCTGCTGACGTGGTTCGTACCCTTCGCGTTCCTGACCGGCGGCTTCTTCTCCGGTCTCAGCGGCTTCGTGGGAATGCGCATCGCCACCAAGTCCAACTGCCGCACCGCCAACGCCTGCCGCGACGGCCTGAACAGAGGTCTGCGGGTGGCGTTCTCCGCCGGCTCTGTCATGGGCTTCACCGTGGTGGGTCTGGGTCTGTTCGACATCTCCGTCTGGTTCGCGCTGCTGCGCTTCGTGTTCAAGCTGGAGGCGGCTGACATCACCAGCGCCATGCTGACCTTCGGCATGGGCGCCAGCTCCATGGCGCTGTTTGCCCGTGTGGGCGGCGGTATCTTCACCAAGGCCGCCGACGTGGGCGCCGATCTGGTGGGTAAGGTGGAGGCCGGTATCCCCGAGGATGACCCCCGTAACCCCGCCGTTATCGCCGATAACGTGGGCGACAACGTGGGCGACGTGGCGGGCATGGGCGCCGACCTGTATGAGTCCTACGTCGGCTCTATCATCTCCGCCTCCGCGCTGGGCGTGGCGGCTTTCTCCGATCAGGCGTTCAAGGCCATGGCTATCCCCATGGTCATGGCGGCTGTGGGCATCCTCTGCTCCATCATCGGCTCCTTCTTCGTCAAGACCGAGGAGAACGCCGACCAGCGCACGCTGCTGAAGGCGCTGTCCCGCGGCACCAACCTGTCCGCCATCCTCATCGCCGTCATCTCCTTCTTCCTTGTCTGGGCTCTGCTGGGTCTGGAGCACTGGGGTTTGTATGTGGCCATCCTGTCCGGTCTGGTGGCCGGCGTGCTCATCGGCAAGGCTACCGAGTATTACACATCCGACACCTTTAAGCCCACGCAGGAGCTGAGCGGCAAGAGCCAGACCGGCGCTGCCACCATCATCATCGGCGGTCTGGGCTTGGGTATGCTGTCCACCGCCATGCCCATCATCATCGTGGCGGTCTGCATCCTGCTGGCATTCTTCCTGTCCGGCGGCGCTACCAGCGCCGGTATGGGTCTGTACGGTATCGCGTTGGCTGCCGTGGGTATGCTGAGCACGCTGGGCATCACGCTGGCCACCGACGCCTACGGCCCCGTGGCCGATAACGCCGGCGGCATCGCCGAGATGGCCGGTCTGGAGCCGGAGGTCCGCAAGCGCACAGATGCGCTGGACTCTCTGGGCAACACCACCGCTGCCACCGGCAAGGGCTTCGCCATCGGTTCCGCCGCCCTGACCGCGCTGGCTCTCATGGCCTCCTACATCGAGAAGGTCAAGGAGGTGGGCGCTGCCGAGGTCACGTTCAACGATTTCTCCCTGATGAACCCGCTGGTGCTGGTGGGCCTGTTCATCGGCGCCTGCCTGCCCTTCGTGTTCGCCGCTCTGACCATGAACTCCGTGGGCCGCGCCGCGCAGAGCGTGGTGCTGGAGGTGCGCCGTCAGTTCAAGGAGATCACGGGTCTGATGGACGGCAAGGCCGATCCCGACTACGCACGCTGCGTGGATCTTTGCACCAAGGCCAGTCTGAAGGAAATGGTCCTGCCCACCGTGATCGCGGTGGTGACCCCCATCGTTGTGGGTATGGTGCTGGGCTATAAGGGCGTTGTGGGCCTGCTGGCCGGCGCCACCGTCACCGGCTTCCTGATGGCCATCTACATGGCCAACGCCGGCGGCGCATGGGATAACGCCAAGAAGTACATCGAGGCGGGCAACTTCGGCGGCAAGGGCAGCGAGTGCCACAAGGCCGGCGTTGTGGGCGACACCGTGGGCGATCCCTTCAAGGATACCTCCGGCCCCGCCATCAACATCCTCATCAAGCTGCTGAGCATGGTGTCCATCGTGTTCGCCGGCCTGATCGTCAACTACTCCATTCTGTAAGTAAGTCCCCCAAGCGATAGAGAACAGCAGAAGTCCCGACCGTTGGTCGGGACTTCTGCTGTATGGAGCGGCGGCAGTCAGCAGAGCGTCTCCGCCTTGATCTCAAACAGGGCGTTGTTGACCTCCGGCAGCGTCAAGCCGTGGCTCAGTCCGTAGATCAGGATGGCGTCCCGCTGGTCCCGCGGGTACAGCGGCGCATGGTGCGCCTGCACCAGCAGGCTCTGCGTCTCCTCTACACTGGCCTGCAGCCCGATGCACAGGCATAAAACCCTATTGCGGGAGGGAGAACGGTGTCCGGAAAAGACCTGGTGCAGATAGACCTCACTGATGCCGGCGGCCTTGGCCAGCGCCGACTTGGTGGTGTTCCGGGACTCGAACAGTGCTTGCAGCGCTTGGGGCAGGTTGCCCGTGCGGAAGCTGGCGGTGTTTTCCGAGAGAATGCGATCCAGATCGTTGGTACCCATCAGCTCGTGCAGAAGCTGGTTTGTGTTTTTCTCCATCATGCGCAGCCGTCCTTCCTATTTCTTTATTTCCCATTTTAACCAATATTCGTGGGAAAAACAATATGCTGGCTGCATAGTTCTGCGTTTTTTCGCCCCACAGAGAGGCGAAATCCTTTACAGATATGCGGCGAACCGCTATACTAACGAATAGAGAAAAAGGGGGGACGGTCGTGTACGATACGCTGATCCGAGCAGTGGAGACATATTTCGATGAGATCAAGGTGCTCAAGCGCGGAGCGCGGGGTACGGTGAAGTTGGTGCGGCATCGGGACACGGGCAAGCGCTACATCTTCCGCTGCTTCGACGGCAGCGACGAGGTGTACCGCCGCCTCCTGACGGTGGATTGTCCCTACCTGCCCCGCATCGAGGAGGCGGCGGCGTCCTGCGGCCGTGTGGCGGTGCTGGAGGAATATGTGCAGGGCGACACGCTGCTGTACCTGCTGGAGGGCAGCGTGCTGGGCTGGAACGAGGCGCGGAAGGTAACGGCGGATATCTGCGGGGCGCTGTGGGTGCTGCACAGCATGGGCGCGGTACACCGGGATGTGAAGGAGAGCAACGTCATTCTCCGGGGCAGCGACGCGGTGCTTATCGACTTTGACGCCTCCCGCATCGTCAAGCCGGAGCATCCCGCCGACACGGTGATCCTGGGTACCACCGGATATGCGGCGCCGGAGCAGTTTGGGATGTCCCAGACGGACGGCCGGGCGGATATCTACTCGCTGGGCGTACTGCTGAACGTGATGTTGACGGGGCAGCACCCCTCACGCCGGTTGGCGGAGGGCCATGCGGGGCGGATCGTCCGCCGCTGCACCATGATGAATCCCAACCAGCGGTTCCGCGATGTGCTGGAGCTGCGGGACGCTTTGTGAGGTCACTGTGAAAGAAGAGAAGTATTGTATCAAATGCGGCGCCGTGCTGCCGGAGGAGGCCTCCTTCTGCCCCTGCTGCACGGCCAGCCAGATGGAGCGCCGGTCCGTAGTGGCACCGCCGCCCAACGGCGGCAGGAAGCGCCGTCGGGTATGGCTCTGCGCGGCGTTGGCGCTGCTGCTGGCGGGAGCGGGCATCTGGGCGCTGGCCGGCGGCAGAGCCGTCGGATATGATCCGCCTGTGCCGGATCCCCAGCAGCCGGACAGCCTGGAGGGTACGCTGAAGCAGGACACGGGGCAGGTGTGGTACGACGGGGCGGACGGTACGCTCTACCATGTATTTGCCTGCTTCAGTCCGCAGCCTGACGGCGGCGGTGTGCCCGCCAGCCACCGGAAGGAGCTGCTGCTCCGGGGTGAGGAGGGCAGCAGCCCGCTGTGCCTGTTTGTGGTGAAGGCGGATGACAGGGAGGAGGACGTGCGCGCGGCGTTTTCGGCACTGGTGGAGCGCCATACCATTCAGGCTGTGGCACAGGAGGGCGACGCCTGCGTGGTGGATGCAGCCACAGACAACTACGCCGACGCCGGGGCGCTGTACGCCCACGAGCACCATGTCACCAGCAAATGCACCTATAACGACATTATCTGGACGCTGTATATGAAAAACGGCGACGAGATCACCCTGCGGCAGGTGGTGGAGTGCGGTGAGCAGCCTGTCCAGTCGTATAGCTGGGAGGACACGGCGCTGGACACGACGGAGGCCTTGCAGACGCTGCTGGACAGGCTGACCGAGGAGGTCAGCTTTGAGACGGCTGTGACCATCTATCTGCCGGCGGTGACGTATGACCAGCCGCTGACCATCCGGCGTCCCGTGAAGCTGGTGGCCCATGACGACGGTACCACCTTTGCCTCGCCGGTGACGGTGGAGCGTCTGCCGGAGAATACGGTGGTGGATATGCACGTGGTGCTGCAGGGCTGTCGGCTCCGGGGCAGCGGCGGCACCGGTATAAAGGCGCAGGCGCCCACCTATCTCGATCACTGCGAGATCTCCGGCTGGGATGTGGGCGCGCTGGCGGCGGACGGCGGCTGGATCTGGGTGCAGCGCTCCGATTTCAGCCGTAACGGCGTGGCGCTGTGCATCGACACCAATGGCAGCAGCTCCTGGAGCAGCAATATCTACGGCGGCCGCTTTATCCGCAACGGCACCGCCATCCGCCTGGCGGAGATGCCGGGCGACTGGATGACTCTGCGGGTCCATGAGAGCGCCTTCTACGACAACGATACGCTGCTGGACAACCTCTGCGGTGCGGAGGTGGCGTTTGATGAGAACTGCCTGGAGCAGACCGCGTAGGGCGGCAGCCCGAAGGCACTGGATACTGATCGGAAGGCTCCCCGTACCCGCTGCGCAGCGGGTGCGGGGAGCCTTTTGCTGCGCACTGTACGACGATGGGCGGTGCAGGCGGCCGCGCCGAACGCGAAAGTCCCCTTGCATTCCACCCTGAAAAGGGTGTATGCTATCGACAAATACACACGCCGCACCGGTCGACCGGCGGGCATTTTTGACAACAAAGGAGAATAGCTATGCTGCATCTGAACATCTGTAAGGCGGAGACGGTGGAGGCGGCGGCCCGTCTGGCGGCGGACCGTTTTCAGGAGCTGCTCTGCACCAAGCCCGCCTGCGTGCTGGGTCTGGCCACCGGCTCCACCCCTATCCCCCTGTACCGGGAGCTGATCGCCCGGGAGCAGGCGGGGCGCATCGACTTCTCCCGCGTGCGTTCCGTGAATCTGGACGAGTACAAGGGGCTTGCTCCCGACCACCCCCAGAGCTACCGCCGCTTCATGCAGGAGAACCTGTTCGACCACATCTCCATCCGTCCGGAGAACACCTATGTGCCGGACGGTCTGGCCGCGGATGTGGACGCCATGTGCAGCGCCTACGAGCGCACCATCGAGGACTTGGGCGGCGTGGACTTGCAGCTGTTGGGACTGGGACACGACGGACACATCGGCTTTAACGAGCCCGGCGACCATTTTCCCACCCGCACCCACGAGACGGCGCTGGCGGAGATCACCCGGCAGGCCAACGCCCGCTTCTTTGCCAGCGAAGCGGAGGTACCCACCGCCGCCTATACCATGGGCGTGGGGACGGTGATGGCCGCCCGAAGGATCCTGATGATCGTCACCGGCGCGGACAAATCGGACATTCTCCACAAGGCGTTCTTCGGCCCGGTGACGCCGTGGGTCCCCGCGTCCATTTTGCAGTTCCACCCCGATGTGACGCTGATCTGTGACCGCGCCGCGTGGGACGGCGTCGGACGCTGAAAGGGGAGGCCGCCTATGGACTATCTGGGTATTTCCTATGGCATCAAAAACAGGCCCGCGCTGGACAGCGGCTTTATCCCCTTTGCTCCGTGGCGCAGCGCCTACCTGTCGGAGGCTCACCGCCCCGTCCGCATCGCCGTGGAGCGGCAGGACGGGCAGACGGCGGTGTTTGACACCCGCCTGCGGGATACCTCGTACCACGCCGCCAACCTGCGGTTTCTGGAGCGCACCGTCAAGCTGCTGCTGTGGAGCGTAGGCGGCTGGCGTGTCCGCATCTGCGGCTGCGACGAGCTGACGAAGGCGCTGCGGCACATCTACTGCCGGGGCGGCGACCGGGCGTTCGACGCGGACTTTATGGAGACGGTGTTCCAACGCCCCTTTGTGCTGGAGGCCGTATCCGAGGCGGATTTCCCCGTTCCCCGCAGCGGCGCGCGGCGGATCGGCGGCCACCTCAACGGCTGCCGCATCGGCTTTGACGCCGGCGGCTCTGACCGGAAGGTCTCCGCCGTCATCGATGGAGAGACCGTCTACTCCAAGGAGGTGGTCTGGCATCCCAAGACCCAGACCGACCCCGCCTACCACTATGCGGAGATCGTATCCGCCCTCCGCACGGCGGCGTCCAAGCTGCCCCGCGTGGACGGCATCGGCGTGTCCTCCGCCGGTGTGTTCATCGGCAATGCGCCCATGGTGTCCTCCCTGTTCATCGGCGTACCTCCGGAGGCACGCGGCCCTATCCACACCATCTACGACCGGGCGGCCGCCGCCATCGGCGACGTTCCCGTCGCGGTGGCCAACGACGGCGATGTGACGGCACTGGCCGGCGCTATGAGCCTTCGGGACACCGGCGTGATGGGGCTTGCCATGGGTACCAGCGAGGCGGCAGGTTATGTAAACCGCGAGGGCAACATTCTGGGCTGGTTCAACGAGCTGGCCTTCGCCCCCGTCGACCTGAATCCCCACGCGGCGCAGGATGAGTGGTCCGGCGACGTAGGCGTGGGCTGCAAGTATTTTTCGCAGGATGCGGTGAGCAAGCTGGCACCCGCCGCCGGCATCCCGCTGGACGATGCCCTGACCCCGGCGGAAAAGCTGGCGGCGGTGCAGCGGCTGGCGGAGCAGGGTGACGGCCGGGCGATTGCCATCTTCCGGGATATCGGCGTGTATCTGGGACACACCCTGCCGCTGTACGCCTCGGTGTACGACCTGAAGCACCTGCTGGTGCTGGGGCGCGTGGCCTCCGGCGTCGGCGGCGAGCAGCTCGCGGCGGCGTGCCGCCGCGTGCTGGCGGAGGAATACCCGGCGCTGGCGGTATCCGTTACGTTGCCGGATGAGCAGTTCCGCCGGGTGGGACAGTCCATGGCGGCAGCCAGTCTGCCGGAGGTGTGAGATGCAATTTGTAAATGGCCATATTTTTGTGGACGGGCGCTTTGTTCCCGGCGGCTTCTCCGTGGAGGACGGGCGCTTCGCCCGCGTGCTGGGGGAGGCGGCGGAAGCGCCGTCCGTCGACTTGGGCGGCGCGTATGTCATCCCCGGTCTGGTGGACATCCACACCCACGGCAACTCCGGTGCGGACTTCTCCGACGGCGATTACGACGGCCTTGTGCAGATGGCCGCCTACCTCGCCCGAAACGGCGTCACATCCTTTGCGCCGGCCTCCATGACGCTGCCCTATGACGTGCTGGAGACGGCGTTCCGCACAGCGGTACGGCTGCACCGCACCTCGCCGGAGGGCTGCGCCCGGCTGGCAGGCATCCACATGGAGGGGCCGTTTTTCTCCGAGAAGCGGAAGGGCGCACAGAATGCCGCCTATCTCCGCCTGCCGGACTACGAGGCCTTTTCGCAGCTGTACGACGCATCGGAGGGGCTGCTGCGCATCGTGGATGTCGCGCCGGAGCTGGAGGGCGCGGCGGACTTTACCCGCCGTGCGGCGGCGCGGTGTACCGTCTCCGTGGCGCACACCGACGCCGCCTATGAGGAGGCTGCCGCCGTGTTTGACGCGGGCGCCGTCCACCTGACCCATCTCTACGACGCCATGCCCGCCATCCACCACCGGCATCCCGGCCCCATCGGTGCGGCCTCGGAGCGGGAGAACGTGACGGCGGAGCTGATCTGCGACGGACACCATGTCCACCCCAGCGCCGTGCGAATGGCTTTCAAGCTGTTTCCCCACCGTATCTGCCTGATCTCAGACGCGCTGCGATGCTGCGGTATGCCAGACGGCCAATACACGCTGGGCGGGCAGGAGGTGTTCCTGTCCGGCGGTGTGGCGCGCCTGGCCGACGGCACCATCGCCGGCAGCGCCGCCAACCTGTACGACTGTATGCGCCGCGCCGTGTCCTTCGGTATTCCGGTGGAGCAGGCGGTGCTGTCCGCCACCGCCGTCCCCGCCCGGGAGCTTGGGCGGCAGGGGGCGCTTGGCGTGATCGCCGATGGTCTGCCGGCGGACTTTGTGGTGTGCGGTGAAGACCTCTCCCGCCGCGCCGTCTATCTGGGCGGTCAACGGCTGTAACAACTGAAAAACGATACAAAAGGCCCTCCGGCACAGCCGGAGGGCCTTTTCGTCATGCTGTTTTACTTGCCGCCGTTTTCCGCTACCCAGCCACGGACGTACTCCACAAAGCGGCGGGTGGAGGCGGACAGCGCCTTCTCGTCCTTTACCGCGATGCCGATGTTGCGGTAAAACGTCATGGGTGGACGGCAGGCCGTCACCGGGTAGGGGCTATGGCGCACCATCAGCTCCGGCAGCAGGCTGATGCCCAGTCCCTTGGACACCATGGCCAGAATGGTGCGGTCCTCCCGTGCGGTGTACTTCACGTTGGGCCGCACACCCATCTCGTCAAAGGCCGCCCGGATCTCGTAGTCCTCGCCCTCCTCCAGCTGGATGAACGGCTCCTCCGCCAGCGCCTCCGCCGGAAAGGGGCTCGTATGGGCGTAGGGGTGGTCGCAGGGGACGATGACCTGCAGCTCGTCCCGGTGCAGCGCGTAGGTCTGCAAGCGCTTCACCGAGGGCAAGCGCAGAAAGCCGCAGTCCACCGTACCCTTCAGGATCCACTCCTCCACCTGCTCGTAGAAGTCGCTGGTGACCACGTCAAACTCGATGCTGGGGTACTGTCCGCCGAAGCTCTTGAGGATGGACGGCAGCCACTGGGCCGACACGCTGGAGAAGGTGGCGACCTTGACAAGACCGGCGTCCATGCCACGCAGGCTGGCTGCCGACTGCATCAGGGCGTGGTGGGCGGCGCACAGCTTTTCGATCTCCGGCAGCAGCGCCCGGCCGTCCGCTGTCAGCACTACGCCGCCCCGGTTGCGGCTCAGTAGCGTGACGCCCAGCTCCTCCTCCAGCGACTGCACCGCGTGGCTGACGCCGGACTGGGTGAAGTTCAGCGCCTGCGCCGCCTTGGAGAAGTTGCCGCAGGCCGCCGTTTTCAGGAACATCTGATATTTGGTTATGCTCATGCGCTCACCTCATTTCTGGGTTTATTCTATCATACATTTGCTCATAGTTGCAAGTACAATAATGCGTTTTACAAATAATGATTCCTGTGCTATGATTCTATTGTCGACAGGAAATTTGAAATATATGGAGGTAACGAATTATGGCACTGGTAACGAAAACGATCCGCTGCGCTGTCTGCGGCAGCAGCGATGTAGCATACGATGGGAAGACCTATCACTGCGCCGCCTGTGGTACGAACAGCGACGCCCCCATGTCCGCCGCCGATCTGGCTGTGGTGAACCGCATTATCGCTCTGGGCGGCGACAACGAGGAGCTGACCCGTCTGCGCCGGCAGTACCGGAATCTGGACATCACCAGCTGGGACAGAGAGAACCGCCTGCAGATGAAGTAAGGCGCACGCCAAACCGCACAATTTGTCTGTTCTGCTTTACAAGCTTCACAATTTGTCTTTTCCATGGGGTTTACCCCTCATTCCGTGTCCGGCTCCGGCCGGGCACGGTTTTTATGCGGCCGGTACAGCCGAGGGAGCTTTTGATGAAAGTCATTGACAAGTGGAGAGGCGCGGTGTATACTCACTACGTTAGCCGCGGGGCGGCACGAAGTAAATAGGATCCGGAGAAGTCGTGTGGCTGTCCGCTGTAAAGACCAGAGATCGTTGGTCAGGCGGCAGTTCAAAAGGAAATGGGACAAAACCCACTGCGAACGGCACTGTGAGCGCAAGGATGCACCGAAACAGCGAAAGCTGTGTGACGAAAGTCAGCCATTGGGCGTAAGCCTGAGAAGGTAGGCGGCAGACGGGGAGCGAGAGCTCCGCGGCGCGAGGCAGGAGAATTGCACGTCGGAGGATCAGGTACAGCGGGCGTTCTCTCCGTATGGGACTGTTTGTGAAGGAACCACGCTGTTTTTGCATTGCAAAAGCGGCGTTTTTTTCTTAAAAACGCGCGCCTGTTTCCACGGAGGACAGGCACTGTTTTTTATCAAGCCGGGACGGCATACGCCGTCTGCCTTCCATAGTAGGGCGGAAAGAGATCGTTGGTCTCTTTCCGCCCGCCTTTTTTACAGCGCACACAGAAAATTGAACATAGAGAAGGAGAAAGAGACATGAAGAAACGAGTGGTATCTCTGCTGCTGGCGCTGGTCATGCTGACCAGCCTGGTTCCCACAACGGTGTGGGCGAAGGACGCATATTCCGTTGCGCCCGACACCGAAATGCAGGACATCCGGCAGGAGCGGGACAACGAGGGCGAGCAGGAGGATGATCCCGCGCTTGCGGGACAGCCTATGCTGTCCGCCGTTATGCCGGCGGCGGTGACGCTGGCGGGCAGCGGTACGGAGGACGATCCGTACCAGATCGGCTCGGCGGAGGACTTTGCAGCGATTACATGGCAAAATTCCAGCGGGTATTTCAAACTGACCGATAATATTACTGTGACAAAACCGTGCGATGCCACATTCAAGGGTACCTTCGACGGTGATGGCCACACGGTGACGCTGCAATTGGACGTCACCAGCGGAAATGCGGGGCTGTTCGCAAAGACTGGCAGCGGTGCGGTGATCAAGAACGTTATCGTTGACGCAACTGTGACCTCCAGTGTTTACAGCTACACATCGCAGTATTATGGAGTGGCTGGGCTGGTCGGCTATGTTGACGGAAAAACAACGATCGACCACTGTGGTGTGACCGGTACCGTTAAAGGAACAAGCACGAGCAGCAGCTATGCAGCATATATAGGCGGTTTGATCGGCGTTATTTCCGACAAATGCGAGATTACGAACAGTTATGTCTCTGCGACCGTAGAAAATGCAAATAAGAATAAAGACTCATACACCGGCGGTTTTCTGGGGCGAACCAGCGGTACCTATACGCTGTCGGTGACGGATTGCTATGCCTCTGGTGACGTAACAGCAGCCGGTGGCCGTGCCGGCGGCTTTACGGGCTATGTCTATTGCAGCAACAGCAATAGACACATCTATGAAAACTGCTATGCGGCGGGGACGGTAACGGCTTCCGCCGGCAATGGCTTTGGCTTTGCGTATAGCTACGCAAGCACGGGTTATAGCTTCACAAAATGTTACTACAACAACACGGCAAACAGCGAAGGCTGCAATAAGAAGGACACGACCATTACCGGCAAAACCGCCGAGGAACTGAAAGGGCTGGCCGGCGAGTTGGGCAATGCGTATCAGAAAGATGCAGCGAGCATCAATGGCGGCTATCCCATTCTGACATGGCAGTACAACGATCCCGACGCCACACCCACCGTGATTGTCACGGTGATGCCTGCGGATGCCAAGCTCATCTGGGACGACGTGGAGCAGACCGGCGGCGCAGAGGGTGTGTATACGCTGACGGATCAAACACAGGGACCACATACCTACACGGTCAGCCACGAGGCGGGGGACTATGCCGCCCAGACCGGCACCATCACGGTGAAGTCCTCGGACATGACGAAGACCTTCACGTTGGCGCTGAACCGGCATAAGCTGACCTTTACCGGTCTGCCTGCCGATGCGGAGCTGATTGTCAAGAGCGGCACAGACACACTGAAGGCGGAGAGCGACGGCAGCTACGCCGTGACCAACGGCACATATAGCTATACCGTCACAAAATTCGGCTATGTCGATGCTGAGGGAACGGTGACGGTCAATCGGGCGGATGCGGTGCAGCCGATCACGATGACCCGCGCCCCGTCCGCCACGGTGCGCTTCGACTATGCCAAGGACGCCGCGCCGACCATCAAGGTCGCGTATATCGAGTCTAAATGGAATAAAGTCACCATGTCCGCCGAGGCGGACGGCAGCTATCTGCTGCCCGTGGACTATAAGTACGAGTGGACGTTCGACAGCGCGAAATACGTTGCCCAGTCCGGCGTGATCGATCTGAGCGGCGTGGAGGCGGGCAACGAGAAGTCCATCGTGATCCCGATGTCCCTGAAACCCACGGGCAGCGGCTTGGCGGAGGATCCCTACCTCATTGCCGATGCCAGCCAGCTGCGTTGGTTCGCCGCACAGGTGAATGACAACAGCAAAAGTACCATCTGCGCGCAGCTGACGGACGACATTGATCTGAAGGGTAAGGAATGGACACCCATCGGAAAAGGGTCTTCCTATGCCAATACCTATAAGGGCACCTTTGACGGAAACGACCACGAGATCAAAAACCTGTATGTTACCGGTACAACCAGTAATCATTACGGCCTGTTTGGTGTGCTGGGCGCCGGCGGTACCATCCGCAATTTGACGGTGAGCGGCCGCGTGGAGATCACCGGCAGCGGCAGTAATTCCTGTGGCATCGGCGGCATTGTCGGTCAGCTGGGCGGCGCAGGTACCATCGAGAACTGCACCAATAAGGCCGCCGTCTCCGGAAACTATAACACGGCGGGCATTGTCGGCCGTGTCGGCAGCAGCGGCGGCACTATCCGGGCCTGCGCCAACCTTGGCAACATTTCCGGCGGCAACAGCGTCGGCGGCATCGTGGGCTATGCCTATTACGGGGTTACTGCTTCCCACTGCTATAACCGCGGCGCGGTGACAGCCTCTGTCAGTAAGGCAGGCGGCATCGTGGGCTACATGAATGACCCCGGCGCAAAGTTTTCCAACTGCTATACCACCGGAGACGTTACGGGCAAAGACAGCGCGGCTGTGGTGGGTAAAAAGTCCTCCGGCAGCATCAGCGACTGCTACTATCTGAATACGCTGGGTACCGACAGCAACGCCACAGCCAAAACCTCCGATGAGCTGAAGGCATTGGCGCCCACGCTGGGCGAACCCTTTATGACCGACCCGGCAGACGTCAACGATGGATACCCCATCTTTGCGTGGCAGGTACCTACCTATGAGGTGACATTCCGCACCGGTGCAGCGGGGGCTTCCATCACGGTCAACGGCGTCAGCGGTCAGGCGGATGCGGACGGCAAGTACACTGTCAAGCTGCCGGATGGCACCTATAAGTACACCGTATCCGCCTTTGGCTATCAGGCTGCGGCGGGACAGGTGACCGTCAACGGCAAGGCACAGTCGGTGACCGTGACGCTGACGGCGGTGGAGAAGCGGACAGTCCGCTTCAACGTCACGCCGACCGAAGCCAAGGCCGCCGTCACGGTGACGTGGGACGGCGACGGCCATACCGTTGCAGCGCAGAGCGACGGCAGCTATCTGCTGCCGGAGGGCGCATATACCTACACGGTCAAGGCAAAGGGCTACGCCAAGGCCAGCGGCACGCTGAATGTGACAAAGGATAAGACGATCTCCGTCACGCTGACGCCCTCCACCGCATGGGACGGCGAAACAAGGGACGAAAAACCCAACGGTGAAGGCACGGAGGTCGCCCCTTACCAGATCGGCAGCGGCGCGGAGCTGGCGTGGCTGGCGGACAAGGTCAACAACGCCTCCAGTGTTGCGAAGCTCTATGTGGTGCTGACGGACGACATTGATCTGGGCAACCAGCCGTGGACGCCTATCGGCAAGGATTTCCATGAGTTTTCCGGCGTCTTTGACGGCAAGGGCCATGTGGTGGAGGGACTGAAGGTATCCAATGTGGCGGATGCCGGACTGTTCGGCGTGGCAAAGGGTGCGGCCATCAAGAATTTGGTGGTGCGCGGCAGTGTTACCGGAACAGACAACGCCGCCGGTATTCTGGCTAAGGCTAAGAGCGAGGCTTGTACCATCGAAAACTGCGGCAACGAGGCGACGGTGACTGTGACCAAGAGCAGCGGCGGGTATGCAGGCGGCATTCTTGGAAGCACATCTACCAACGTACAAATCGCGAGATGCTATAACAGAAGTGCTGTGACCTCTACCGGTAGCACTTCCTCCAGCCGCGCAGGCGGTATTGTGGGATACATAAGCGGCAACGGGACGGCAAAGGTCAATACCTGCTACAACACCGGAAACATTACCTCGGACAGCTATGCAGCGGGCGTTTTTGCCGGCTATAGTTTTAGCTTGACCGTATCGAGCTGTTACAACACCGGCAAAATCCGTAGTAAGAACACGTCGAGGATAGGCGCGTTTGCTACCGGTGACAGCAATACGGCAGAAAACAGCTTCTATCTGGCGGACAGCATTCCCACAGGGGCAAAAACCAACGATGCCACCCCCATCTCCGATGGTGCCGGGCTGCTGGACAAGCTGGGCGCGGACAACTGGAAGACAGTTCGCGGCGTCAACAACGGCTATCCCGTGCTGGCATGGCAGACGGACGAGACACCTGCCGCGACCGTGACCATGGCAAAGAATATCCGCTTCGACCGGGAGGAGCTTGACACCGACGACGGCGATGTGGCCTCCCTGCCTACCGGCTTGCTGCTGTGGAACGCGGAGTCGGGCAAGACCTACACCATTACCCTTTGGCAGATGGTGCGGAGCTGGATGCCGCTGGATGCGGACGGCCTGGCGGAGTATGACGCCATTGACGGTGCGGATACCGGGTTCCCCAGCTTGGAGAAGCTGGAGTATGTGAACACAACGGCGGTCATCGGCCGTATGAGCGAGGAGCAGCGGACGCAGCTTGACCAGCTGGACGCCGCTGTGGAGGCGGCGGAGAACGATCCGAAGGACGTGACGGGTCTGGGTCTGTATCAGGCCATGGAGCGCCGCGCGGCGTTTATCGTCAGTCTGGCCAAGACGGAGGATCTGGGCGCCTACGAGTCCCAGCTGACCTTCGTGGAGGATATCGCCCACGTCTCCGGCGGGGAGTACGACCTGTCCGGACGGTTTGCCGCACGGGGCGACGGCGTGTACTACGCCTCCGTGGCGAAGGAGAAAGATGGCCAGCCGGTGTGCTGCGACATAAAGACGGCGGAGGACGAGATCGTCGGCGATCAGGAGCCCTACAACCGCATGACGGCGGTGACCGGCCTCCGCTGGGAGGGGACGACGGCCAAGTGGAACGGCCGGGAGAACTTCAGCGGCGCCTATCGAATTGACCTCTACACGGTGACGGGCGAGGGTACAGATGCGGTCTACACCCACTTCAAGACGTTTGCGCTGTCGGGGAACTATACCTCCGCCAACTTCGCCAACGCCTTTGCGGCGGGGAAGAAGTACGCCTTCACCGTTACGGCCATCGGCGACCAGAGCCTGCTGGAGGAGCTGGGTCTGACAGACAGCATCACCTCTGCGTACAGCGATGTGTACGACCCCGACAAGGACAAGGAGGACCCCAGCACCAAGGAGTGGGTGGACATCTCCAGCGCGGCACAGTGGATCGAGCTGGCCAATGTGAAGGACGAGCCCACCGGGGGTACCGGTTCCCCCAACAGGCAGCAGGTGGCGTGGGGCAAGAACTACCGCCTGACGGCGGATATTGACTTCTCCAAGCTGACGGCGGCGGAGCAGACCAAAACCAAGTCCATCGGCAGGATCACCTATCCCTTTATGGGTGAGTTCGACGGACAGGGGCATACGATCACCGGGCTGACCCTCAGCAACAATGACAGCGGCCTGTTCTGGTACACCGGCGCTACGGCGTATATCCACGATCTGACCATTGACGGCGCCAACGTGCTGTTCTCCGACAACGCAGCGGTGCTGGTGCATAACAACTACGGCCGCATGGAAAAGTGCGCCGTGGTGAACACCAATATCACCGCCGACACCGGCGCGGTGCTGGGCGGTATGGTCAGCCGCAACTACGGCATCATCCGCAGCAGCTATGTGCAGGGCGGCACACTGACCTCCAACAGCCTGACGGCTACGGGGCACGCCGGCTTTGTGGGCGCCAACGAGGCCGGCGGCCTGATCGAAGGCTGCTGGACCAGCATGGCGGTGAATACCACCAGCGAGTACGCCGGCGGCTTCGTGGGTCTGGGCTACGGCGGTACCATCAGAAACTGCTTCGCGCTGGGTAATGTCAGCGCCAGAGGCTACTCCGGCGGCTTTGTGGGCCGCTCGGTGTACGGCGGCAACACCTATGAGAACTGCTATGCCGCAGGCGTCGTTACCGTCAGCGGTGAGCAGGGCAACGGCTTCATCGGCGGCAACAAGCCCGATTCCGCGTTCCAGTACGACCAGTCCAAGGGCGTCACGAACTGCTACTTCAACAGTGCCTCCGCGTCTGCTGAGGCTTACGGCGCGGTGGGCAAGTCGCTGGATGAGATGAAGACCGACACCTTTCTGACGGCCATCTCCGGCAGCGACAGCGGCGTGTGGGCGCGGGAGGCGGATAAGAACGGCGGCCTGCCCTATCTGCTGGGCGTTGCCGTGCCGGAGACGGCGGTGACGGCGCAGATCACCGTCAAGCTGGCCATCGCCTCCTACGACAAGAACAGCTACACCTTCAACCGCATGGGCGACGTGATCACCGTCACCATGGACAGCAACGGCAATACCCGCCTGGTGGATCTGATGGACGAGGCGCAGCGGCAGGGCCTGCTGACCTACAGCTATGCCACCACCAGCACCTTCGGACGGTTCATCCACACCATCAACGGCCGTGCGGTGGACGCGCCGGACGGCTGGATGTTCACCGTCAACGATACGCTGTCCAACGTCAGTGCATCTCTGGCCACAGTACAGAACGGCGATCAGGTGCTGTGGTTCGAGGGCACCACCGAGAACCGCTTCCAGGGACCGTCCTGGGAGGAACTGACCGGTACGCCTGCCGCTATCAGCTGGGTGGACATCGAGACGGTGGACGACCTGCTGGCACTGGCGAAGGCCACTGATGCCGAGACACTGGGCAAGAATTACCGCCTGAAGGCCGATCTGAACCTGAAGGATACGCCGTTTAACGGCATCGGCAGCGCGGCCCGGCCCTTTACGGGAATGTTCGACGGACAGGGGCACACCATCTCCCATGTGACCGTTAACGCGCCGGAGGGGGAGAACGTAGGCTTCTTCAACGTCATCAAGGGCGCGACCATCCGCGATCTGAAGCTGGTGGATGTGGAGATCACCGGCAAGACGAACGTGGGCGGACTGGTGGGCAACGCCCAAGTGCAGCTGGACAGCAGCGATCTGTCCAAGAACGTGGCAAACCTGATCGGTGGCTGCTCGGTAAGCGGCACGGTCACGGGTACGAAAAACGTGGGCGGTCTGGTGGGCCTGAACGAGGGCAAGACCGATCCCCAGACCCTGTTTTCCATTGCCAGCGCAGTGGACAAGTGTGCTGCCAGCGTGACGGTCAACGGCAAGGAAATGACCGGCGGACTGGTGGGCAAGAACGGCGGCACGATTACCAAGTCCTCCTCCGGCGGTACGGTCAAGGGCGACACGACCACCGGCGGACTGGTGGGCGACAGCAGCGGCGACATCTACGACAGCCATACCAGCTGCACTGTCGCCGGCAGCAGCCACACCGGCGGCTTTGTGGGCTTCAGCGACGGCGCGGTGAAGAACTGCTACAGCATCGGCGGCGTTTCCGGCACGGATTACACCGGCGGATTTGCCGGCGTCATCAGTAGGGCGGAGAATGTCGTCAGCGCGGGACAGGTGACCATCGTCGGCACACCCACGCAGGGCTATAACGGCGGCTTCGCCGGAAAGCTGTACGGCATGGTAGCGGGTCTGGACAACCAGATCACCGTGAAGAATGCCTCCGGCAACTGCACGCAGCCCAACGGGCCGGATCTGCCCATCGTGGGCAATGCCATAGATTTCTCCGGCGATGCGCAGAAGGAGGCGCTGGAGAAGATGGCGCTCCGGAGCAACGCGGAGGTCAACGCCGCGCTGAAAAAGCTGTTCCCGGATCCAGTGAAGGTAATGGATACCGTTGCGGCGGCCAATACTGAACGCGCTGCCGACTGGTGGGCGATGGATATGGGCGCCTACGCCAGAGCCTATCCTGATAAGGGCGTGGCGTTGACGGAAGCGGCCAAGCAGAATTACATCAACGCGGCGATCACTGCCATACAGTCGGCGGGAGCCACGGATACGACCTACGACAAGGCGATCCTGGCGCTGACCGCTAACGGTGTGGATGCGACCAAGCTGTATCCGACGGCCAACAGCAGTACGGCGCTCAACGCCATCACGCTGCTGAACAAAGCCGACAAGAGCGCCAGTGCGTGGAGTGCGCCGTATACGCTGGCGGCCTACAATCAGGCGGACTTCACAGGAACACAGAACTACGAACAGCAGCTGGTGGAAGCGCTGCTGCGTGCGCAGAAGGCGGACGGCAGTTGGGATGAGTGGGGAACCATCGACACCACTGCCAACGTGCTGGCGGGACTGGCGTTCTATGCCGGCGACAGCCGGGTGAAGACGGCCATCGACAAGGCTGTGGACTATCTGGCCACCCAGCTGGGCGAGAGCGGCATTTACAGCGATGCCTTCTCCGGCCCTAACGCCAACTCCACGGCCATGGTCATCATCGGCCTGACGGCGGTGGGCGTGGATCCGGAAAAGGATGCGCGGTTCAGCAGGAACGGTCTGTCCGTGGTGGAGGGCCTGATGTCCTTTGCTCTGGCGAACAACACCGGCTTCGGCTTTACGGACAATATTTCCTATAATGACGCTGCCACCGAGCAAAGCTTCCGGGCGCTGATCGCGCTGACACAGTTCCGGGCGGCGGGCAAGGCGTTCAACGTCTATGACTTCAGTGCGGGTAAGACAGAACCCGCTTACGCCTCCGGCGCCGGCGAGACGGAGAAGCCCTCGGAGGAGCCGACGCAGGGCGAGGACATCACTGTCACGGTGACCATCTCTACCCCTGACGGCACTTGGCTCAGCAAGAGCGTTACAGTCAAGAAGGGCAGCACTGTCTATCATGCATTTGCCAAGGCGCTGGAGGGCAGCGGCATTACCGCTGTTGGCGCAGAGAGCGGCTATATCCGCTCCATGACCAAGGGCGGCGTCACCTATGGCGAGTTCACCTCCGGCCCCAACTCCGGCTGGCTGTACAAGGTCAACGGCCGCCTGCCCAGCCTGCCGCTGACGCAGCAGGCCGTGGCTGACAAGGATTACGTCCTGTGGTACTACACCTCCGATTGGAAGACCGATCCGGACGCCGGGAAGATGGGGGATGAGGAGGTCACCGCAGCCGACGTCATCAAGCTCATCGACGCCATCGGTACCGTGAGTAAGAACAGCGGCAACGCCATCGCCGCCGCACGCACAGCCTACAACAAGCTCCCTGCCGACCAGAGGAAACTGGTCACCAACTACGACAAGCTGGCGGCGGCGGAGGCGGCCTATGCGGAGATCCTCAAGGCCCTGCGGGAGGATGAGACGCCGACGGGAGACGCTGCCGGCTGGCGCAAGACACACAGCGATATGCTGGATACCGTCAAGACCGATGAGTTGACCTTCGGCAGCGAGTGGCTGGTGATCGCGCTGGCGCGCAGCGGCCGGGATGTGCCCGACAGCTACTACGACAGCGTGGTCAAGGCGGTGCAGAGCGCCAAGGGGCAGCTCAGCGACAAGAAATCCACTGAGTATGCTCGTACCATTCTGGCGCTGACGGCCATCGGAAAGGATCCCGCTGATGTGGGAGGCTACGACCTGCTGGCCGGATTGGCCGACATGGACGATGTGACGTATCAGGGTATCAACGGCGCTATCTTTGCCCTGCTGGCGCTGGACAGCGGTAAGTATGACGTGCCCGCTGCAGCGGAGGGCGGAACCCAGGTCACCCGCGACGGTCTGGTGGCGTACATTCTGGCGCAGCAGCTCTCGGATGGAGGCTGGGCATTGTCCGGCACCAGCGCCGACCCGGATGTGACAGCCATGGCCTTGCAGGCGCTGGCGCCCTACCGAACCGGCGACGAGACGGTGGACGCCGCCGTGGACAAGGGTGTGCAGCTTCTGTCCGATATGCAGCTTGCCGACGGCGGCTACAGCAGCTGGGGCACGCTGAACAGCGAGTCCTGCGCGCAGGTACTGATCGCACTGGCAACGCTGGGTATCGATCCGGTCAGCGACAGCCGCTTTGTCAAGAATGGACTGACGGTGCTGGATGCTCTGCTGGCCTACGCCGTGTCCGGCGGCTTCCGTCACACGGTGGACGGTGAGGCGGACGCCATCGCCACCGAGCAGGCGCTGTGCGCGCTGGCGGCTTATGCCCGCCTGCTGGACGGCAAGACGGCACTGTACGACATGACCGATGTGCTGGGCGGAAAGATGCCGGATGACGCCGACAACGATACCAATGAGCAGCCTGCGAAGACCACGCCTGTGGTGGTGTGGATCGTGCTGGGTGCGGCGGCCGTGGCGGGCAGCGGTGCACTGGCGCTGACCCGCCGCCGTAAGGTCAAGTGACCGCGGCCAAAGGCGGCATATAGCTTCAAAAAAGGGTCATCCCTGCGGGGATGACCCTTTTGCATCGAGTTTCCCCGCACCCGGTCTGAAGGATGCGGGGGAGAACGGCGCGTAAGCAACATTTTGACGGGGGGTGCGCGGAACGATGGGCATACACGCGTCTTTTGCTGGACTTGCGCCGCAAAATCATGTACAATGGGGGCGGAAATTTATAAAAGAGAAAGGACGAACGACCATGACATACACCTCTGCACAGGCCAATAAGCTGCTGAAAAAGCTGCACGACGAGCACGCCGCCCTGCTGGATCGGGAGAATCGCAGCAAGGATTTCCGCGCCGCTATGGGCGAGGACGTGGAGTCCGTGCGTCCGGCCTACGACTATGGCGACACCCAGAACCGGCTGGCGGAGCTGGAGCAGCGTATCCGCAAGGTAAAGCACGCCATCAATGTGTTCAACGCCACCCACGTTATCCCCGGCTTCGACATGACCATCGACGAGATGCTGGTCTATATCCCCCAGCTTACCCAGCGGAAGAACAAGCTGGCGGATATGAAGGCGCGGCTGCCCAAGGAGCGGGTGGAGGAGCAGTACGGGCGGCAGTCCAACATCATCGACTACACCTACGCTAACTACGATCTGGCGGCGGTGGAGGCGGACTACGAAAAGACTGCGGATGAGTTGTCCCGGGCGCAGCTGGCGCTGGATGCCGTGAACCAGCGGGACACCTTTGAGTTGGCGGAGTAACACCGTTCCGTCACGCTGTTTGCGCCTTTTTATAAAAAGCAACGACCTCCCACCGTGTTCAAGGTTGCGAAGGAGGCGGGTTATTCTTTTTGTTATTGGTTATGCGGCCCCTGTTCAGTGTAGCGGGCAACAGAAATAGCCGGCTGCGGCAGTGTGAAAAAACTTTTCCCGGAGGTCGAAGTACGGTTATAGACCTCCGCATTTATAAGAAAAGCGCGTGCGAGCATCGCACGCGCTTTTGCGATGGCTTTCGTGAAAGATAAGCCTATCTCGGCATTTTTAAGACAATTCCTCCGCCGGAAACTGCCGGCCGGTGTGGTCGATGGTGTAGGGCGGGTGGAGGATGAGCTGGGAGATGGGGAGGACGGTGTAGCCGTCGTTGATGAGGTAGGTGAGGATAGCGGGCAGCGCCTCCGGCGTGTGGAGGGCGGCGTTGTGGAACAGCACGATGCTGCCCGGCTGTACCTTGGAGGTCACCCGCTGGCAGATGGTGTCCGCGTCATAATCCTTCCAGTCGAGGGAGTCCACATCCCACTGGATGGGCTCCATGCCCATGGAGCGGATGGCGGAGATGACGTGGTCGTCATACTCCCCGTAGGGGCAGCGGATCAGCGTGGGCGTCACACCGCTGGCAGCGGCGATGCGCTCGTTGCTGGCGGTGACGTCCGCGACGATCTGATCGGCGGAGAGACTGTTGAAATGGTCGTGGTGGTTGGAGTGGCTCATGACCTCGTGGCCTGCGTCATGCAGCGCCTTCACCGATTCCGGGTACTTCTCCGCCCAGTCGCCCACCACAAAGAAGGTGGTCTTGACGTGGAATCTCTCCAGAATGTCGATGAGCGTCTGGGTGTCCTCGTTGCCCCACGGTGATGCAAAAGTGCGGCAGTTCACGACTTGAAATACTCCCAAGATTCGTAAGTTTTTCGAGTTTAACCTTAAAAACTTTCTGGCGCGCTTTTTTTCGCTTTACCCAAAGCGGAGCACCATACACTCACCCCTCCAGCAGCGCCCGATAGGACTCCGGGAGCAGATAGTCGATCTCCATGCAGTTCCCCTCATAGACGCGAATCTCCCGGATGGCGGCGGCGACTGTGGGGCGATCCAGCTCTGCCAGCTGCCCCGACGCCAGCAGTTCCTTTACCCAAGGCAAGGACAGCGGGTCATCCTGTACCGAGCCGCGCAGCTTGTCCAGCTGGGCTTGCAGCGCCTGCTCCTGTGCGTCATAATCGGCGCGGTAGCGGAGGAACTCCTCCTTGGAGATAAGCGCATCCTGATAGTCCTCATAAGCACTCTGGCGGCGGCGCTGAATGCGCTGTAAGGCTGCCTCCAGCTTCTGCGGCGGGTCGCCGTTTGAGGAGGGGCGCTGCGCCGCGCCCTGCTGTGCCAACTGACGGAGGTTTTCCACGGCGGCCAAGAGCCGGTTCAAATCATCCAGCACCACCTTCGCCACCACATCGTGGGCGATATAGTGCTTGCTGCACACGGACGCGCCATAGCGCTTATACGAGCCGCAGGTGTAGAAGGCTTTGCCGCTCCGGGTTGTCTTGACCATGGCTCGTCCACAGTCGCCGCACTTGAGAAAGCCCGCAAAGGGACTGACATTCTGCTGAAAATCCGGTG